>ENA-UOWE01000496-UOWE01000496.1-activated-sludge-metagenome-genome-assembly--contig:-NODE-496-length-57266-cov-13.781126_pt1 | contig 57266 bp, 45 predicted proteins | sample MGYA00249841_ERZ761562 | MGnify/ENA primary metagenome ERZ761562 (study PRJEB28883, sample SAMN05720200) | activated sludge metagenome | isolation source: Anaerobic digester | place: Japan...
CGACGAGGTCGGCCCCGGCATCGCCGCGATCCGCGACGGGCGCGCCGCCGAGAGCCACCAGTGCGACGAGAGACGCGCGACCCCGCCGGCGCGACGGCGCCTACTGGAGCTGCTGCAGGGCGCGCAGCGTGCGCTGCAGCAGCTCGATCTGGCGCCCGTACTCGGCCCAGTCGCCGGCCTGCTGCGCCGCCTGCGCCGCCTCGAACTGCTCGTTCGCCCTGGCGATGAGCTGCTGGACGCGGGCGCTGAGGCCGGCGCCCGTGGCGCCGGCTCCTTCGCCCGCGCCCGTCCCCTCGCTCGCGCCGGCCGCCCCGCCGGCCACCGGCGGCCCGATCTCCGGCGCCTCGCCGAACGCCTCAGCGAGCGCCTCCGCCAGCGTCGGCGCCATGATGACGAGCTGCTCGGCGTCCGCCTCCGAGCCACTCGCTCCCGGCATGCGGTAGAAGACGATGACGCGCTTGAGCTGCGGCAACTGCGTCTGCTCGCTGACCAGGTACAACGGTTGCACGTACAGCAGCGAGTCCTCGACCGGCACGATGATGAGGTTGCCGAGGATGACGCGTGAACCCTGTTGGTCCCACAGCGAGCGTTGCGCCGAGATCGTCGGGTCCTGGTTGATGGCCGCCTCCACCTGCGCTGGCCCGAACACAGTCGTGCTCTCGCTGAAGCGGTACAGGACGGACGAGCCGTAAGCGGCGCCGTCCGAGCGTGCCCCCAGCCACGCGACCATGTTCGGGCGCGTGTTCGGCGTGAAGGGCATGATGAGGAGGAACTCCTCCTTCTCCGCCCCCGGCAACCTCATGATGACGTAGTAGGCCGCCATGGAACCCTGGTCGTCCAGCGAGACCTTCTCCGGGATCTGCCACTGGTCGCCCTTGTTGTAGAGCACGTCAGGGTCGTCGACGTGGTACGTCTCGAAGATCCGCGCCTGGGTCATGAAGAGATCCTCGGGATACCGGACGTGCTCGTAGAGCGCATCCGGCATCTCGTCGCCGAGCACGAACAGGTCGGGGAAGATGCGCCGGTAGGTCCGCAGGATGGGATCGTCCTCGTCGAACACGTAGAACCGCATCGTACCGTTATAGGCGTCGATCACGACCTTCACCGAGTTGCGGATGTAGTTGTGCCCCTCGTCGCGGGTCGAGTACGGGTAGAGACCCGTGCTCGTGTAGGCGTCCTGGATCCAGTAGAGACGCTTGTCGGCGATCACGAGGTACGGGTCGGCGTCAAGGGCGAGGAAGGGGGCCACCGCCTTGACACGGTCGACGATGTTGTTGCGGATGATGATGCGGCTGTCGTCGCCGATCGCCGAGGTAGTGAAGAACTTGATGGTCCGCTGACGCCAGGCGAAGGCCAGCCTGGGAAGGAAGCCGTCGATCGGGATCCCGCCCTTACCGTCGTACTCCGTGTATACGTCCCCGCCCGCGGTCGCCCCCGGATAGTCGAACTCGCGCTGGCTCGTCCTCACCAGCGTGTAATCGGTGCCGATCTCGCCGTAGTAGATACGCGGCTGCTCGATCTCGAGCCCGGCGACCGCCCGCGGCGGCACGTCCTGGACGAGGAAGTCGGGCGAGCCGTCCCTGGTCACCTGGTTGACGGCCGACATGGCGACGCCGAACCCATGGGTGTAGGCGATGTGCTGGTTGACCCATGTCTGGGCGGCGGCAGGCAGGCCGGCGATGTCGAGCTCGCGCGCCGACATCATGGTCTGCGTGTAGGCGCCCCCCACCAGGTAACGGTCGACGTCGGCGTCGACGAACGCATAGTACGGGCGAAGCTGCTGCAACTGGCGGTAGCTCGTGACCAGGGTGTCGGGATCCCAGAGGCGGACGTTGCGGAGGGTGACCTCGTTGTCGCGCAGCACGGCGGGCGTGACGCGCGTCTTCATCTGGAGCGGCTTCGCCGTGAGATGATCGAGCTGGAAGGCCGCCTTCGTGGCGGCCAGGTTGCGGGTGATGTAAGGCCGCTCCTTGGCCAACTGGTTCGGATTCACGATGAGCGCCTGTACGGCCGCCGGCACGATGCCGCGCAGGACGACGATGGCGACGATCCAGACGACGACGGCGACGACCGGCCAGCGCGAGCGGCGGCGCCAGACGTTCCAGGCGAGCGCCGCCGCGATGGCGAAGGCGAGGACCATCGTCACCCGCGTCAGCGGAAGACGCACGACGACGTCGGTGTATCCCGCGCCGAACGTCGCCCCTGCGGTCGAGTAGAGCAGGTCCCAGGCGCGGAAGAGCTGGCCGACGCCGACGACGGCGAACACGGCGGCGAGCAGCGCCGACAGATGGGCGATCGCTCGCCCGCTGAGGCTCACGGACACGCGCGGAGGGCGGGAGGCGCCGGGCCAGGGGGGCGGGCCGGCTACGCCGCCGCCCCCCTGGCCCGGCGCCTCCACCCGGTACTCCACGCCGCCCAGCACGACGTGCATGAGGGCCGCGAGCACGAGGGCGGCGACCAGCGCGAACAGGACGAAGTTCTGCACCGCGTGCCACGCCGGGACCGAGAAGATGTAGAAGCCGAGGTCCCGGCCGAACACTGGGTCGCGGACGCCGAAGTCCGTGGCGGCGAAGGCCTTACGGAACGTCAGCCAGGCCGAGGAGGCGGCGACGCCGGCGAAGACGGCGATGAGCGCCGAGACGGCGAGCCCGATCGCGCCGGCATGCCGGCGCAGGGGCTCGCTCTTCGGCTCGATGACGTCGCCCGCGGCCGTGGTACGGAAAGCCGGCGCCAGCCGCCGGGCCAGTTCCAGGTTCGGGTAGATGATGACGAACAACAACGCGCCGGCCGCCAACCCGAGCAGCACCCGCGACCAGAACGTCGTCCAGAAGACGGAGCGGAAGCCGACCTCGCCGAACCACAGCCAGTCGACGTAGAACCCGAGCGCCCGTCCCGCCACGAGCAGGACGACGATCACGAGGATGATGATGGCGACGAGAAGACCGCGCCTCACGCTCCGCCTTTCGGTCCGGCGCGAGGCCCCCAGGGGCGTGACGTTGTCCATGCCCCCAGTATCGCACAGGGGCGTCGGCCATGCGCGCCGCAAGCGGCGCCGCACCCGGGCCGACGCTCAGGCAGCCGGTGACGCGACCTCGCGCTTGACCTCGCGTCGCGCTCCGTGCACCATGCCGAGGAGGCGCCGGACCATGCCAGGGTCAAGCTGGCGGCCGGCGGCCGCGCGCAGCTTCTCGGCCGCACCGGTGTCGTGACCCGCCCTGTCGTACTCGAGGCACACGGCGAAGGCGCGGGCCACGCGCGGGATCGAGCTGCCGTGACGCCCCTCGGGATACCCGCTGCCATCCCAACGTTCGCTGCCGTAGAGCAGCGCCTCGACCGCCTGGCGGCGGACCTCATGCGGGGCGGCGCCATCGCCGCCGGTTCCGTCGCCGGCAGCGGGCCCCAAGATAGCCTGGACCTCGTCGCTGAGCGCTGCGTCCGCCTCGCAAACAGCGAGCGCCGTGGCGAGACCGGCGGTCTCGACCTCGCTCAGCTCGAGCGCCCTGGCGAACCGCCGTCCCAAGACCACCAGCGCGCCACCGCCGGCCGCGGACACGCAAGTCGTCTCTTCGCCGGCAAGGCAGACCCGGTCGCGGCCGGTCACTTTGGCGCGCAACAGGGCCGCGTCTGCAGCCGCCAGCACTCCGTCGCCGTCCCGCGCCGAATCGGGGAACGCGGCTACGCCGATCGACATAGTAACCCGCAGGCCGCGACCGACTTCGATCTCGGCGACGTCCCTGCGCACGCGTTCGGCAAGCGTAGCCGCCTCGGCCAGGCCCGTCTGCGGCAGGAGCGTGACGAACTCATCGCCGCCGTAGCGGGCCTGATAGTCCGACTCACGCGAACAAGAGCGCAGAACGTCGGCCACCGCGCGCAGCACGTCGTCGCCGGCCTGATGCCCGATGGTGTCGTTAACCGTCTTGAAGCGGTCGAGGTCCATCATGAGCAGGCAGAACGTCTCCTTGTAGCGCCGGGCTCGGCTGACGGTCATCTTGAGAGTCTCATGGAAGTGGCGATAGTTGTGGATGCCGGTCGCGCCATCGGTGACGGCCTGACGCTGCATCTCCTCGTATGTGCGCGCGTTCTGGATGGCGATCGCCGCCATGTTGGCGAAGAGCTCCACCGGCTCGAGCTCGCTCTCGTGGAACGTGTGCCCGTGCAGCCGGTCGATGCAGAGCACCCCGGTGACGTTGCCGCGCACGTTGAGCGGCACGATGATGGAAGCTTGGGGCTCGCCCTCTTCGGTGCCGGGCACGAAGACGGCCCGAGGGTCGTGGCCCATGTCGTTGACCAGCGCCGCTTCGTTGTGGCGGAAGACCCAGCCGCTCACTCCCTCGTCGATCGAGCTCCGGAAGCCGAGCATCTCGTCGGCGTTCTCGTCACGCGCGTAGATGGCGACGAGCTCCCGCGCCTCTTCGTCGAAGAGACGGATGTCCATGGTGTCGTAGTCGACCATCCCCTTCAGCAGCGAGGTGATGAGGGCGAAGACGTCGTTCTGGTCGAGGGTCGAAAGCAGCGCGGCGCTCACGTCGAGGAGCTCGTGACGCAGCCGGAGTTGCCGTTGCAGCTCGTCGCTCGTCCTCTCGAGCTCCTCGTACTGGCGCGCGTTCTCGATCGCCACCGCAGCGTGCACGGCGAACACTTCGAGCGCCTTCACCTGTTCGAGATCCGGGACCGCCCGGTCGATCGGGTCACAGAGGTCGAGGACGCCCACGAGCCGCTGGTGTTTGTCGTACATGGGGACGAAGAGGGCGTCGTCTTCGTGCCACTCCTCTTCGTCGCGCGGGCCGAGCGGAAGGGGCGGGAAGTAATACGACTGCTCCTCCGTCCAGCGGTGCATGTGGTGGTCGACGAAGAACGACGACCCGATCTGGTACTTCTCGAGGAAGAGCTCGTCCCAGATGCGTCGTGGAACGGGCCGCGCGAACAAGTCGGCGTCGTGCTCGGGGCGCCTACCGACGATCGCCTGGGCGCGGAACGTCTCGCCGTCATTCTCGACGATGTAGACCGTGGCCTCGCGATAGCCGAACGTCTGCGCCACCGTGCCGGCCACGGCGCGCACGATACCCTCGAGCTCGCGACCGGCCTGCACTCGGCCGGCGAGGTTCACAAGGCCGCGCAGGAGCTCGGCTTCGCCACGTTCGGGCGTGCGTCTCTTTGACCGGAAGGCCACCGGCGCTCCTCGAAAGGCATAGGTTCGGCTCGCTCTGGCTGACAGGCTAGTGTACCCCAGGCCCTCCCGGCCGGCAGGCACAGGGAGGGCTCAAGGGTTGTCAGAGTTGTGCACGCCCCGCATACCGAGACGCAGGTCCGGGCTCATCGCCCCCGCCTACTTGTCGTACGGCGCCAGTTTGAGTATCCGGCGCGCCTCGTCTGGTGTCGCACACTCGCGCCCCCACTCGGCGGCGATGCGCGCCACCCGCGCCGCAAGCTGGGCGTTCCCCTCGGCCAGCACACCCTTGTGGTAGAAGATGTTGTCCTCGAGGCCGACGCGCACGTTGCCCCCCAGGGCGAGCGCGGTCATGGTGACCGGCATGTGCCAGCGGCCGATGCCGGTCGCCGTCCACGTCGAGCCGGCGGGGAGGCGGTCGACGAGGAAGACGACGTTGCGCGGCTCACCGCTCATGCTGCCGGGGACACCGAGAACGAGGTCCCAATGCATGAGCGGCCCGGCCGGGCCGTTCTCCTTGACGAGGCGCAGGGCATTGTCGATCTGCCCGGCCTCGAAGATCTCGAACTCGGGGCGCACTCCCTTCGTCTGCATGCGCCTGTAGAACTCCTGCATCAGCGCCTTGTCGTTGAAGAAGACGTCGTCGCCGAAGTTGGCCGTCCCGGTCGTCAGCGACGCCATCTCCGGGTTGAGCTCGAGCGGCTGCAGTCGCTCATCGGCCGTCATGCCCATGGCGCCGCCGGTCGAGGTCTGGATGATGATGTCGGTGCGCTTGCGGATCTCCGCGATGGCAGCAGCGAACACGTCCTTGTCCTGCGTCGGCGTGCCGTCGGGCCGGCGCACGTGGAGGTGGTAGATGCTGGCGCCGACCTCGCGGCAACGGGCGGCGTCCTCGCCGATCTCCTGCGCCGTGACGGGAAGCGCGGGCTGCGCCTCTTTCGTCGTCTCGGCGCCCACGCCGGCGACGGTGATGATGAGCTTGTCCATCTCCTCCCCCTGGTCGGGACGGGGGCGAGGGGGCGGGTCACCCCGCCCCCTCGCCCCTTGGTCATGCGCTGTACGGGTACTCCTGCGCCACGTAGGCGAGGCTCTCTTCCACGACGTCGAGCGCCCGCGTGAGGTCTTCCCCAGTGTGCCGGTAGGCGATGTACCAGTGATGGTACGGCTGCACGAAGAGCCCGCGGCGGATGCACTGCGTGTAGAACTCGGTGCGACGCTCCCGGTAGTGATCGTCCGCGTGGTCGAACGTGAGGAAGGGCATCGGCGGGATACCGCTCATCGTGACCGGGACGCCGGAGGCCGCGACGATCTTGCCGAGGCGGTCGAGGAAGCGTGTCCCCCGCTCCCAGATCACATCCTGGACCTTCTCACGCTCGAGGATGTCCATGCACTTCATGGCGGCGACCATCTCGAGACTGTTCGAGAAGAAGGTGGAGCTCAGGAAGGCGTCCTTGACGTACACGCCGAGGATGTCGGCCTTGCCCACCACGGCGGCGATCGGGTAGCCGTTGGCCATCGCCTTGCCGACCGTCGTCAGGTCGGGGGTGGCGCCGTAGCGCTGCTGGGCGCCGCCCATGGCGACCCGGAAGCCGGTGCGGATCTCGTCGAAGCAGATGGGGGTGTCGTTCTTGTGGCAGAGGTCGATCACCGCTTGCAGGTAGCCGTCCGGCGGCGGGACGACGGCCTTGGCCGTCGGGTGACCGACCGGGGTGAGGATGACCCCGCCGACCTTGCCCGGGTTCTCGGCGAAGACGCGCTCGAGGTCGGCCACGTCGCCGTACTCGAACTCCTTGGTGAGCTCGACGACGGCCTGCGGGACGCCGCCGTGGTTCTCGACGCACCAGTCGCCCCAGCCGTGGTAGCCGCAACGGGCGATGACGTCACGCCCCGTGTAGGCGCGCATCGCCCGCACGGCCGCGTTCGTGGCGTCACTGCCCGTCTTCACGATGATCGTCTGTTCGCCGCAGGGCAGGATCTGCGCGAGCCGTTCCTCGAGCTCGTTCTGGACGGGCTGCACGAGGCTGAAGCAGAAGCCCAGGTCCATCCGCTTCTTGACGGCCTCATTGATCTCGGGCTCGACGTAGCCGAGGATGATCGGCCCGTAGGCGCAGAGCATGTCGATGTACTCGTTGCCGTCGACGTCGATGATGTGGCCGCCTTCGCCGCGCTCGATGAAGACGGGGTACTCACCGATGACGAAGTTGTACGGCCGGCGGATGCCGCCGACGCCGCCAGGCGTGAGGCGCTGGGCTTCCTCGAGCATCGCCATGGACTTCGTGAGGTTGAGCTTGGGTGCGCTCTCGACGCGCTTCTTCATCTTGTGGGCTCCTTTCAGCGCCTCAGCGCGGAGTGAGCGGCACGAGCGAGAGACCCGGCGACAGGCCGGTCGGGTAAGGCCGGAGATGAGACGCGCACGCAGGTCATGTCGCCTCTGCGTCAAGGGTATCGGAAGGCCTCTACGTCAAGGGTATCGGAACGGCGGCGAACGGTCACCCCGGCGCCGTCGCCCGCTTGGTGATCCCGGGGCGCGGCGCGCCAAGATGGCGCGCCGCGCCCCGGGATCACGTCGGGGGCTCGGCGACCGGCTCCTCCCGTTCGCCCCAGACCAGGATCAGCACGCCGGCGAGGACGATGAGGGCGCCGCCGGCCACCGTCCAGCCCGACATCGTCTGCCCGAGCAGGAGCAGCGCGTAGACCGGCGCGGTCACCGGCTCGAGGTAGCCCAAGATGGCGGAGTGCTGCACGCGGATCCGTGCCGTCCCCTCCGTCCACATCGTGTACCCGAGCGCCGTGCAGACGAGGCCCAGGATGAGGGCGGAGGTGAGGTCCGTGCGCGTCAGTCTGTAGCCGGCGCCGACCGTCTGGGCGAGCGCCAGGGGGAGCAGGAACGCCGCGTCCAGCCACGCCTCGGCGACGACGATCCCGACGCTCGACACCCGGGCGGTCAGGTCCTTCACCGTGAGCTGGAAGCCGGCGTACGCGAGCCCGGCGAGCAGGCCGGCGACGACACCCCACCGGGACAGGTCGGCGCCGTCGCCGACGAGCGACGGCGCCAGAATCACGGCGAGACCCGCGAGGGCGACGGCGAGCGCCGGAAAGACGATGCGGTCGGTGCGCGAGTGGAGAACGCAGGGGGCGATGACCGCGACCCACACCGGAGCGAGGAACTGGAGGAACATCCCGATGGCGACGCCGTTCTCGCGGATCGCGACGAAGAACAGGAGCAGCGACACGGCGTCGATCGCCCCCATCAGGAGGAGGCGCGGCCAGACGGCGCGGTCGCGCGCGCCGGCCAAAGGCTGCCGGCGCGCGAACACCGCGCTCAGGGCCGCGCCGGCGACCACGAAGCGCATCACGAGCAGCGCGCTCTCCGGCGCCGTGGCCCACTCCACCAGCGTGCCGATCAGCCCCATGATCGCGAACGACCCGGCGACGAGCGCGTAGCCTGACGCCGATCGACTTGTCACGATCGGGCGCCTCTTCACGATCCGGCGTCTCCGGCATCGGGTCCGACCGGCGTCTCCCGCTGGCCGTACACGATGACGAGCACGCCGGCGACGGTGATGAGCACCGCGCCGAGCACGGTGGTGGGCGCCGGCGCCTCGCCGAGCAGGAGGTAGGCGTAGAACGGCGCGCTCACCGGCTCAAGGTAGCCGATGATCGAGGCGTGCTCGACGCGCACGCGGCGCAGGCCCTCGACGTAGAGGACGTAGGGCAGCGCCGTGCAGACGACGCCAAGCACGACGGCGGCCACGACGTCGTTGCGTGTGATGTCGTACCCCGTACCGAACACCTGCCACGCCCCCAGAGGCAACAGGAGCACCGCGTCGATCACCATCTCGGCCAAGGCGATCGTCGTGCTCCGCGCGCGACCGGTCAGGCGCTTCGTGACCAGGGCGTAGCAGGCGTACAGGAAGCCGGTCGCAGCCCCGCAGGCGACACCGAGAAGCGAGAGACCGCCGACGCCGAGCAACCCGGGGAGGAGGATGACGAGCATCCCGGCGACGGCGATGGCGAGCGCGGGATAAACGACACGGTCCACCGGCTGGCGCATGAACCGCGGCGCAAGGAGGGCGACGTAGACCGGGCTCGTGAACAGCAGGAACATGCCCACCGCGACGTCCGTCAGGCGCATGGCGACGAAGAACAGCAGGATCGTGCTGGCGCTGAAGGCGCCCATCAGCAGCAGGTTCGGCCAGACGTCGCGGCGGCGGACTTCGGCGAACGTCGCGCGTCGCGCGAACAGCGCGCCGACCAGCGCCGCGCCGATCACCATGCGGAGCACGTTCAGAGCGCTCTCCGGCATGGTCACCCAGCGCACCAGGGCGCCGATGAGTCCCCAGATGAGGAAGCTCACGGCGACCAGGGCGTAGCCCTCCATGACGTCGCGCGGCCGCGCCTGTCCCTTCGTCGGCGCACTCATCCGTAGACCTCCTCCTCGGCCTTGCCGAGAGCCACGACGACGAAGCCGGCGACGACGATGAGGACGCCGCCGGCGACCGTCCACGCGGAGGGCCGCTGGCCGAGGAGGAACAGGGCGTAGAGCGGCGCGCTCACAGGCTCGATGTAGCCGATGATCGAGGCGTGCTGCACCTTCACGAAATGCAGCCCGTCGATGAACAGACTGAAGGTGAGCGCCGTGGTCGCGACGCCGAGCAGCGCCGCCATGGCGACGTTGAGCGCGGTGAAGTCGCTCGCCGTCGCCTGCGCGAGACCCGAGGGCAAGAGCACAACGGCGGTGATCGCGGCGATGACGAAGACGATGCCGGCGCTTTCCATGCCCGAGCGACGAAGGCTCTTGCTCAGGAGGAGATAGGCGGCGTAGAAGGCGCCGGCGGCGACCCCGGCGGCAAGGCCGCCGGGGTCCAGGCCGGCGCCGTTCAGCGACGGCGCCAGGATGAGCAGCATGCCGGCCAGGGCGACGGCCAGCGCCGCGACGACCACCGGTCCGGTCCGCTCACCGGAGAGGCGTGGGGCCACGACGGCGACGTACACCGGGGCGAGGTACGACGTGAAGATGGCGATCGCCACGCCCGTCTCGCGGATGGCGACGAAGTAGCACGTCAGGTTGGCGGCGAGCACGAGGCCGAGGACGAACAGCCGCAGGACGGTGCGCCGGTCGCTCGGCCGCGGCCAGCGGCCCCGCAGGCCCAGCACCAGGGCGAGCGCGCCGGCGGCGAAGCACATGCGCAGCGACACGAGCATCGCCACCGGCATGGTCGTGTAGCTCACGATGGTCCCGATGGACCCGTTGACGAGCGCCGCGGCGAAGATCTCGCCGTAGCCGCGGACGCGGGCGTCAGCCAACGTCGCGGAACCCCAAACGCGCCGCGAACGCGTCCTGGAAGTCGCTGTTCCCGGCCAGCTCGAGGAACGTGATGCGCGCGCGCAGCCGCGCCATGCGCCGGCGCGCGCGCACATCGATGAGCGCCATCTGGGCCCCGACTCCGGCGGCGTTCCCCACGAACACGACGCGTTCCCTGGGCACCGGCGGCAGCAGGTCGATGGCCTGGGCGTTGGCGAGGTCGAGGTAGTTGCCGAACGCGCCGGCCACGTAGACGCGGCACAGGTCGTCGACGCCGATGCCCAGGCTCTGGAGCAGCAGTGACCAACCGGTGGCGATGGCCCCCTTGGCGAGCTGCAGGTTCCTGACGTCGTGCTGCGTGAACACGATCTCGCCGACGGGACCGGAGGTGAGGACGTATTCGGAGGACCCGTTCTCGCCCTTGCGCACGAGCGGATGGGAGACCATGCGCCCGCTCGGATCGACCACGCCGCTGCGGACGAGGCCGGCGAGCAGGTCCACGACCCCCGAGCCACAGATGCCGATGGGCTGCCCACCACCGATGGTCGCGAGGTGGGCCGGCCGGCCTTCGTGGTCGATGCGCACCTTCTCGATCGCTCCGGCGACGGCCTTCATGCCGTGCGTGATCTGGTAGCCCTCGAAGGCCGGCCCTGAGGCGCAACTCGTGACCGTCACGCGGCCGTCGTGCACGAGGGCGATCTCGGTGTTGGTCCCGATGTCGATGGCGAGCGACGGGCGACGCTTGCTCGCGAGCCGCGTGGCCGCGATCACGGCGAGGGCGTCTGAACCGACGAAGCCGGCGATCGGAGGCGGGAAGTGGACGCCGCCCTCCGGGTTCATGTCGAGGCCGAGGTCGGCGCCGCGCACCGTGACGGCCTCGGCCGCGGCCGGGGCGTAGGGCGCGGCGCCGAGACCCTGCGCCGGCAGGCCCAGGGCGAGATGGTGCATCGCGGTGTTCCCGACGACGGTCACGTCGTAGAGATGCCGCGGAGCGATGCCCTGGCGCGCGTACAGCACGCCGAGGCACTGGTTGATGCCGGCGCGCGCCGCTGCGGCGAGCTCCGGACGGGCCTCCGGCGTCGCCCTGGCGATGCGGCTGACGACGTCCTCTCCGTAGCGCATCTGCGGATTCTCGACCGCCTCCGCGTCGATCTGCTCCCCGCGCACGAGGTCGAAGAGGTAGGCGATGATCTTCGAGGTGCCGATGTCGACGGCGGCGCCGTACGCGACGCCGGCCGCCTCCGGCGTCTCGACGTCGATCAGGCGCCGCCCGTAGCGCGTGAACGTCGCCCGCCACCCGTTCTCGCGCAGCACGTCGGGGATCTCAAGAAGAGCCTGGTACGGGACCTCGACGCCGTGCAGGACCGCCTGCACGCGCTCGAGGTCGCTGCGCGCGTCACCCAGAGCCGGCGGGTCGAGGGCGGCAGTGACGCGCGTGACGGCCGGGTGCGGCCGGCCGTGGTGCAGTCGGCTCGTCGTCAAGATGCGCCGCCGACCGCTCGTCTCGCGGACCTCGACGCTGACCCGCGACGACGCCGGCCGCGCCTGGCACGCCAGGCGCCAGCCGGCGTCGCGCAGCTTCTCGGGGACCTTGCGCAGCTCGACCTCGGTCGGCGGCGTGAGCTCGCCGGCCCCGAGCCGTATCAGGCATTTGCCGCAGGTGCCACGCCCGGCGCAGACGTTGGGCACGTCTATGCCGACGCGTGCCAGCGCGTCCATGAGCGTTTCGCTCTCGGGGACCTCGACGGTCACCCCGATGGGCTCGACGAAGACCTGCGTCATCCGCGCCTCCTCGCACCCGCGTGGGCGGGCGGGGCCCCGCCGCCCGCGCGGCGGGGCCGCCGGACGGTGGCCCCGCCGCTGGTCAGGGTTTCGTCAGTGCGCGACGCGGAACGGCTCGGTATGGATGTCGGCCATCAGGGCCTTGCGGTCCTCGACCTTCTTCCACCGCGCCGCCCACACATCTCCGAGCGTCGGTTCCGAGCTGTCGAACATGTGTGCGACACCGAGACGCTGGCGCTCGGCCTCGCAGTCCGCGCAGTGGCACTCGAACTTGTAGTCGTCCGGCTCGGTGTACTTGCTGATGATCCCCTCGTAGTTGCGCAGGATGACCTGGTGGTCGGTCTGGGAGATGACGTAGTTCGGGAAGACGGGCGTCTTCCCGCCGCCGCCGACGGCGTCGATGATGTACGTCGGCACCGCGAAGCCGGTGGTGTGCCCGCGCAGACTCTCGTAGATCTCGATGCCCTTGGCGACCGAGGTGCGGAAGTGGCTGATGCCCTCCGCCAGGTCGCACTGGTAGTAGTAGTAGGGCTTGACGCGGATCTTCACGAGGCCGTGGACGAGGCGTTTCATGACCCTGGCGCAGTCGTTGACGCCGCGCAGCAACACGGTCTGGTTGCCGAGCGGGATGCCGGCGTCGGCGAGCATCGCGCAGGCGCGGGTCGACTCGGGCGTGATCTCCTTGGGATGGTTGAAGTGCGTGTTCAGGTACAGCGGATGGTACTTGTGCAGCATCTCACAGAGCGCGGGCGTGATGCGCTGCGGGCAGACCACCGGCATGCGCGACCCAAGGCGCACGATCTCGACGTGCGGGATCTCCGTGACCTTCTGCAGCAGCCACTCGAGGCGCTCGTCCGACAGGGTGAGCGGGTCGCCGCCGCTGAGCAGGACGTCGCGCACCTCGGGGTTGCGGCGGATGTAGGTGAAGGCGTTCTCGTAGTCCTGGTCCGACACTGCCCCCTCGTGCTCGCCGACGATGCGACGCCGGGTGCAGTGCCGGCAGTACATCGAGCACATCTCGGTGGTGATGAACAGTACGCGGTCCGGGTAGCGGTGCGTGATGAGCGTGGTCGGGGCGTCGATCGTCTCAGTGAGCGCGTCCTTCATGTCGGCCGCGCCGACGACGAGCTCCGCCGGGGTCGGGACCCCCTGCATACGGACCGGACAGGACGGGTCGTCCGGGTCCATGAGCGAAGAGTAGTAAGGGGTCACGGCGACACGGAACTTGCCCATGCACTGCTCGAGGTCGGCCTTCTGCGTCTCGGTCAGATTGAGGACTTGTTCGAACTCCTCGATCTTCGTGAGACGATGGCGAACCTGCCAGCGCCAGTCGTTCCACTGCTCGTCGGTGACGTCTTTGAAGAGCGGTATCTCGCTGTAATGTCGCGCCATGGTCTTCCAGCTCCTTCTCCGGGCCCCGGGCCCATGCTTCCCTGGTCGTGCAACGCGTCAGCGGCGCCGGCCGGCGTAGCCCCGCCGGCGCCGCATTCGACTACGAATCAGATTATTACAGACCAGCGCTCGCGATGATGCGTTCGAGGGTGGCGGCGCGTTCCTCGTCGATCGGCGCGACCTCATGCTGCGCCAGCAAGGTCAGGGCGAGCTCAGCCGCCCTGTCGGCTGCGCTCAGGCGGCCCTCGGCCACCCACGCGTCCCACGGTGACCGGTCAAGGAGACGCGGCCGCCACACGTCCTTCATGTGACGCCGGGTGTGCTTCTGACCGAGGAAGTTGCCGCCGATGCCGACGTCCTTGATGGCCTCGACGGCGAGTGTCTCGTCGTCCACGGGGATACCGGCGGCGACCGCGGTGCACCAGGAATGGATCTCGGCGTCGGCGACGAGCTCGCGTGGCGAGAAGACCTCGCCGCCGCGCAGCGTGCCGGCGCCGGTCAGGAGGGCGACGCCGGCGGCCGCGGCGCTGAGCGCCGCGAACGCGCCGTCCGTGCAGGCGAGCCAGTCAGGCTCACCGGCGGACGTGGCGAAGACGTGCGCCGCGACGGGCAACCCGGCGTCGGTCAGGACCTGGGTCACGGCGACGATGAAGGTCGTCGCGTCGGGGCCGGCGGCCGGAAGGCCCGCCGCCGCGGGCCAGACCGGAGCGACGAACGCAGCTCCCGGCGCCAGCGCCTGGACGGCCGCATTCGCCGCCAGCACGTCGGCGACGAAGGACACGACCGCCTCGGTGAGCGCGGCCGGCGATGTCGCGGGCCCGACGACGGCGCCAGACGCCTCCGGCGCCGCGACGAGTGCGCCCACCGGCAGGCCGGCGCCCGCGAACACCGCGGCGGCGGCGAACGATGTCGCGCCGCCGACGAGCGAAAGCGGCGGCCGGCGACGGACCGCGGAGGCGTCGCCGCGCAACGCCGCCGCCATCTGCGCCGCTGTGGCGGCGACTCGGGGCGACGCGACGCCGGCAACTTGCACGTGCTTGCTCGTGGCACGGACGGCTGCGTCCAGGGCGAGGACTTGAGTCCCTTCGTCGCCGGGCGGGGAGACGGGCGGCCCGACGACGACCGCGACGTCGGGCAGCGCGTCGGCCAGCCGACAGGCCTCGCCGACGTCGTCCAGGACAACGTCGCGCGGCGGTCCGCCGGCGACCGGCTCGACCAGCGGCGCCGGCCGGCCGCCGGCGCCCAGCAGGGCGGCTCCCGGCGTCAGGACGACGTCACCGTCCGCGTCACGGCCACCGAGGACGACCTGCTTCGGCGCCTGCGCAGCCGCGGCTTCGACGAGATCCGGGCGCAACGCGAGCGCAGGGGCGACGCCCGCCGCCGGCGAGCCGGCGACGGGCGTCGCCCCTGCGGCGAGCAGCGCGGCTCGCGCCTCCTCGCCGCCCGGCACGATGCCGGGGCCGGCGAGCCGCTCGAGGGCCGCCGCGTAGACGCGCCGGGCGTCTTCGGCCGCGAGCAGCCGCAACGACAGGCGGGCGCGGCGATCGGCGGCGCTGGAGGTCTGTATCTCCGTCATGCGGGATGCGCCTCGCTCATTCCTTGCAGCTCCTCCTCGGGATCCGGCGGCATCGCATCACATCTCAACTCTACCATCCGGCGGCCGCGCGCCGCAGCCGAGCGGCGGCCGCTCGCCGCCTCATGCGCTACGTCGTACAGTAGCGCCAGACGGCGAAGATGGGCGTGCGCGCATCACGCACGCTGCCCGAGAGGAGAAAGATGGCAGCGATGAGGATCGAGGCCGACTGCGAGAAGATCCGCGCCAACGCGGTGGCGGTGACCGAGCTCTGCGCGCGCCACGGCATCGCGGTCGCCGGGGTCACGAAGTGCGTCTGCGGCGAGCCCGACGTGGCGCGCGCCATGCTCGCCGGCGGCTGCACGATGCTGGCCGACGCGCGCCTCGCGAACATCGCGCGGATGCGCGACGCAGGCATCGAGGCGCCCATCCTCCTGCTCCGCCTGCCGGCGCTCAGCGAGACCGCCGACGTCGTCCACCTCTGCGACCTCAGTCTCGTGAGCGAGGTCGACACCGTGCGCGCGCTCTCCGCCGCAGCGCGCGGACAGGGCGCGACCCACCAGGTGATCCTCATGGTCGAGGGCGGCGACCGCCGCGAGGGCGTCATGCCCGAGGACACGGTCGCCGCCTGCCGTGACATCCTCGCCCTGCCGAACATCGAGCTGGCCGGCGTCGGCACCAGCCTCAACTGCCTCTGCGGTGTGCTGCCGACGCCACAGAACCAACAGGCCTTCGCCGACCTCGTCGAGCGTGTCGAGGCCGAGCTCGGCATCCGCTTCCGCCTGGTCTCGGCGGGCCACACGGGCAACCTGCACCTCGTCCAGTCCGGTCAGGTCCCCGCGCGCTTCAACCACTTCCGCGTCGGCGAGGCGATCCTCACCGGCACCGACTTCTCCACCTGGGCCCCCCTGCCGATGCCCTACCAGGACGCGTTCACGGTCTACGCCGAGGTCATCGAGGTCAAGGACAAGCCGTCCGCCCCCGACGGCCAGGTCGGCCCCGACGCTTTCATGCAGGTGCACGAGTGGCCGGACTTGGGCGTGCGGCGGCGGGCGATCCTCGCTCTCGGCGAGATCGACCTGCGCACCGCAAGCCTCAAGCCGATGCGCCCCGGGGTCACCATCGTCGGGGCGAGCTCCGACCACCTGGTCCTGGACGTGACTGAGGCGGAGCCTCCTGTGCGGCTCGGCGAGGAGCTGGGCTTCGACACGCTGTACCCGGCGGTGTCGACCGGGTGGGCGAGCTCGTGCACGACCAAGGTCGTGCACGAGCTCGCCCGCTGACCGCTCCGCGCGGCGACCACACCCGCTCCACTCAACGCTTCCGGGCGGCATGCTGCGGAAGCGGCGCGCCCTCGGATGCGACCGTCGGCGGGAACGCCTTATCGAGCTTAGCGTGGTTCATCGCCAAACGATAAGGCGACGATAGGTTGCGGCGTTGACGTTCTGCGGGGACGGCGCCCACGCGGGTGCGTGTGGAGCCGTCCGTTCGGTCGCACGCTGGTCGAATCAGCTCCCCGGCCGGTGCGCCTCCACCTCGGCGAGGATGCGGTCGAGCTCGCCCGTGACGGAGGCGTCGAGCTCGAAGGCGCGGGGCTCGGCGCGCAGCGCCGCCACCCGCGCCCGCAGCCGGTCGAGCAGCGTCGCCGAACCCTGCTCCACCCAGTGGTCGTGACGCATCGTGTCGAAGAGGTCGCTCTGCCAGATCTCGCGGTAGTGCTTGCGCGTGTACGGCCGGCCCAGGTGACTCCCGCCGGGACCCACCGCCTTGATCTCGTCCAACGCCAAGGCCTCGTCGTCCACGGAGAGCTCGCTCATGAACGCCTTGGCGTAGCCGACGAGCTCGTCGCCGAAGAGGATCGACTCGTAGCTGCTCTGCAGGCCGGCCTCGAGATAGCCGACGTCGTGCAGCAAGGTGGCGCGTGAGAGCATGGCGGTGATCGTCGTGATAGCCGCCTCGGCCGCCCACTGCTGGTCGAGCGTCTTGCTGTCGCTGTGGCCGGCGTAGCTGAAGCTCGGCAGGTCGTACCAGCGGGCGAGGTCGGCCTGCGCCTGGTAGCCCTGGATCGGGCCGGCGGACGCATAGACCTCGTTCATCGTCTTCATGTTCATGGCCCCGACGCCCACGCCCCAGACGAAGGGGGCGCCGGCCTTGACCGCCTGGTTCAGGACGAGGCCGGCGAGCGTCTCGGCGTTGGCGACGACGATCGTCGCCGCGATGCTCGCCGGCGCCGTCGTACCCGCGGCGGGCGCCGGCGCCCAGATGAGCGGGACGTCGAGCTCAGCGCAGGCGATCACCTTGCTGGCCCCGTCCTCGTCCAGCATGAGCGGCGGCACCGGCATCGCGTAGATGCCGAAGCTGTCGGCCGCCCCGGCGACGGCGCACATCTCCTTCATGTGGCCGAGGATGTGCCCGTCGCGCGGCGCCACGAGGAGCGGCTTGCGCGTCCCGCGCAGCATGGCGTCCACCTGGGCAAGGTCATCGACCGCCTGGGGGACGTCCTCGGGCAGGCCCATGCTCATCACGAAGTCGATGTTGGGAAGCTTCTCGCAGAGCGCCGCCTGGCCTTCGACGTCGGCCTTGCGCACCCGTCGGCGCTCGCGCGTGTCGGGGTCGCAGATGTAGAGGACGTCGGACCCCGTGCCGCAGTACGTGTGCTGCGCGTCGAGGACGAGCGGCGCCGTCTCGCCGCCGCGCGGCTTGAGCACCCAGCCGCGCGGCGCGTTCTCGATCGCCGCCTCGACAAGCTCCGCCGGGATCCGCACCCGCGTCCCGTCGACCTGCGCGCCGGCGCCGGCGAAGATCTCGAGCGCCGGCGCGTAGCGCACCTCGACGCCCGTCTCGGCGAGCACCTCGCACGTCGCCTCATGCACGCGTTTGCAGGCGTCGTCCTCCCAGATCACCAGACGGGCGTCGTTCACGTTGCCACCTCCCCAGTCGACCGCGGCCCGGCGGGCACGCATCGGAAACGTGCCCCATTCTCGCCGACGGGCCGGGCCCAACGCCAACCGCCTCCCAGAGGACCCGGTCCGGCGCCATCCTTCGAACCCGGTCGGACACCAGTCAGCCCCTCGCTGGGCGGAGTCGGCCGAGTCGTAGCCTCCTGCCCCGCGCCCCGGCGCGGATACCTGGGCGAACTTCGCGGGCGGCGGGGCGTGGGCTTTACGGCCGCGCCCCGCCGCCGTAGCCTCATCACGACAGGAGGTAGCCCCATGAAACGGAACCCGCACGCCGGCAACCCACGCAGCGGCGGCCTCAGCCTCAACGTCTTCACCGAAGCGGAGATGGACGACATCCATCTCGCCACCCTCGAGGTGCTCGAACGGACCGGCGTTTGGGTGGAGGACGACGAGGCCCTCGACATCTTCAGCGACGGCGGCTGCCGCGTCGACCGCGAAACGCGCATGGTCCGGATCCCGCCGTTCGTCGTCGAGGACGCCATCCGCTCGGTCCCGGCGAAGATGGTGCGCGGGGCGCGCGACCCGCAGAAGCGCATCGTTCTCGAGCCTGGACGCGTTTCGTTCTGCAACTTCGACGAGGGCATCATGGTCAACGACCTGCGCACGGGCGAACATCGCCCCCCGGTGCTGCAGGACGTCGCCGAGATCGTCCGTCTGATCGACACGCTGGACTCGATCGACATGTACGAGCCGGCCGGCAGCCCGACGGACTGCCCCCAGGAGACCGCCGTGTTGCACGGCACCGAGGCGGCGCTGCACAACACGACCAAGGTCGTCGGCACCGAAGCGACATCGGCCTGGGAGGTGCGCAAGGTCGTGGAGATGGCGACCTGCGTCGTCGGCGACGAGGACGCTCTGCGCGACAACCCGATCGTGGGCTTCGGCGTCTGCCCCGTCAGCCCGCTGAAGCTGCCGCGCGACGCCACCGAGGTGATCGTCGCGTGCGCCCGCCGCGGCCTGCCCTGTGGCTGTCTCTCGATGGCGATGTCCGGCGGCTCGTCGCCGGTGACGCTCGCTGGGACCTTCGTGCAGCACAACGCCGAGGTGCTCGCCGGCATCACCCTCTCGCAGCTCACGACACGCGGGGCGCCGATCGACTACGGCTCGTCGACGACGGCCATGGACCTGCGGCTGGCGGCCGCCTCGGTCGGCTCGCCGGAGCTCGCCCTCCTCAGCGCCGCCACCGCCCAGATGGCCCGCCGCTACCTCATCCCGAGCTTCGTGGCCGGGTTGTAGACAGACTCCAAGCTCGGTGACGCCCAGACTGGTCACGAGAAGACGCTCACCGGCCTGACGGCTGCGTTGGCAGGGGCCAACCAGATCTACGGCGCGGGGATGATCGAGTCGGGAGTCACCTTCGACTGCGCGCAGCTCGTGATCGACGACGAGATCGCGGGCATGATCCTGCAGGTGGTGCAGGGGTTCCGCGTGGACGATGAGGCCCTGGCGGTGGAGGACATCGCCGCGGTCGGCCCCTTCGGCGACTTCCTCAGCCTGGATGCCACCCTGCGACACATGCGCGACCAGAGCCAGCCACGGTACCTCGACCGCCGCGTGCGCGAGGACTGGAAGGAGCGGGGAGCGAGCGACCTCTACGAGCGCGCCAGGAAGGCGGCGCTGGAGATCATCGAGGACCACAAGCCGGAGCCGCTCGACAGGGACGCGGCGAAGCAGATCCGCGCCATCGTAGAGGCGGCCGACCGCGAGAAGGGCGTCGCCGCGCCGCCGGTCCGGTACCTCTAAGTCCGGACCGGCGGCGCGGCCAGGCGCAGGGCGAGGTCGGCGGCGCGATCAGTCGGCAAGGTCACGCGGCCGGCCGGATCACGCGCCCGGCGAGCCGCCTGCCGGCGCCTCCTCCGCCGCCTCCTCTCCCTGCGCTTCCTCCTCCGACGCCCCCTCTTCGGCCTCGCCCGTGATGCCCAGCTCGGCCGCGTGCTCGGGCTCCTGCTCGGGCAGGATGTGGCGCAGGAACTGCCGCGTGCGGTCCTCACGCGGATGGAAGAAGACCTCGGACGGCGGCCCCTGCTCGACGAAGTAGCCGCCGTCCATGAAGATGACCCGGTCGGCGACGTCGCGGGCGAAGCCCATCTCGTGACTGACCACGATCATGGTCATGCCCTCTTGGGCGAGGTCCTTCATCACGCCGAGGACCTCGCCGATGAGCTCAGGGTCGAGCGCGCTCGTGGGCTCGTCGAAGAGCATGAGCTCGGGGTCCATGGCGAGGGCGCGGGCGATCGCCACCCGTTGTTTCTGCCCGCCCGAGATCTGCGACGGGAAGTAGTCGGCGCGGTCGCTCAGGCCCACCTTGGCGAGCAAGGCGAACGCCCTCTCGGTGGCCGCTTCCTTGCTCAAGCCCTTCACCAGCATCGGCGCCTCGATGACGTTCTCGGTCACGGACTTGTGCGGAAAGAGGTTGAACTCCTGGAAGACCATGCCGCATTTGAGGCGCACGTCACGGACGGCCCTCTTGTGCGCCTTGCCCCTGCCGCCGCACGTCACCGAGACGCCGCCGATGGTGATGACGCCCTTCTGCGGCTCCTCGAGAAAGTTGAGGCAGCGGAGCAACGTGCTCTTGCCCGAGCCCGACGGACCGATGACCACGACGACCTCGCCGCGGCGTACCGCGAAGTCGACGCCCTTCAGCACATGCAGCTTGCCGAACGACTTGTGCAGACCCTCGACCCGGACGAGGACGTCGTCTGCGGCCCCGGTCTCTCTGGGCTCCGTCGCCATCATCTACCCCCTCGCCGTGTCGCGCTCGAGCCGGCGCTCGAGTCTCGCTTGCCAGAAGCTGAAGAAGATCGTCAGGGCCCAGTACACGGCGGCGGCGACGAGGAGGGGCGAAAGGAAGTCGTACGTCCGTCCGCCCACGAGCCGCGCCTTTTGCAGAAGCTCCGGCAACGCGATCGTCGAGGCCAGTGAGGTGTCCTTGATGAGGGCGATGAAGTCGTTGCCGATCGCCGGGATGACGATCTTGAAGGCCTGCGGCAAGGTGATGCGTCGCCAGGTCTGCATGCCCGTCATGCCCAACGCCCAGGCCGCCTCGGTCTGCCCCTTTGGGACCGCCTGGATGCCGGCCCGCCACACCTCGGTCAGGTAGGCGCCGTAGTTGAGAGACAGGGCCACGGCTGCGGACGCGAAAGGCCCCGGCTCGGGGATCTTGAAGCCCCAGGCGCCGTACGCGTAGTTGTTGAAGCCCGGGATCGCCAGGTAGATGAAGATGATCTGCAACAGCAGGGGCGTCCCCCGGAACAGCGACGTGTAGAAGGTCGCGATGCCGTACGGGACCATGCGCCCGACCCAGCCGACCATGTACGTCCAGCTCCGGTACTTCGTCCACGCCTCGCGGGCGCTCGTGCTCTTCGACAGCCGCCCGAGGGCGCCGAGAAGCGCCAGTAGCGTCGCAAAGAGGATCGACAGGACGGTCAGCTCGATGGTGACGAGGGCTCCCTGGGCGATGAACGTGAACCAGTCACGCATGAGAGCGAAGTCGATGAGCGGCTTCCGCTTCTGACCGCCGTAGGTGTAGGTCCAGTCGTAGGACACCTCGTCGCCGGCCTTGGTGACGAGCACCGCCCGGAACTCGAGCTCGCCCTTCGGCGGCTGGAAGTCCTCGGGAAGGTTGAACTGCAGGGAAGCGCCTTGGGCGAGCTGACTGTCGACGGGATCGCCGAGGGGCGTCACGCGCTCGCCGTTGACGTAGAGCTCGCACTTGAGCGGGTCGACGGGCGACGACCCAGGCATGTAGTAGACCTGCACGGCCGTGACGCCCCACTCGTAGGCCATGCCGTCATACGGAGACCCTTGCGTCACCTCCGGCAGCTTGCCGGCGGCGGACGCGGCCGGCGCCATCGCGCCAAGGACGAGGACGAGCGCAAGGATCGTGAGGACGAGCTTCTTCATCCGATCGCTGCCTCTCGGTTCGGGCGCGGGGACGCCGCCCCGACGGGGCGGCGTCCCCGCGCATAAGCCCACGGAACGGTGCGGCTCAGCTCTGGAGCTGCGCCATCACCTCGTCGTAGGACGGCACGCCGGAGGCCGGCTCAGCGGTCACGTCGAAGCCGTGGTACCACTTCTTCGAGGCCTCAGTGAGCTTGCCGTTGTCGCGCATCCACTTGATCGAATAGTTGAGCAGCGCGAGCAGGTCTGGCTGGTCCTTGGCGATCGCGAACGCGAGAGGCTCGTAGTAGAAGGGTTTGCCGGACAGTTCGAAGGGCTTGCCCGATGAGATCGCCTCGCTCGCCGTCAGGTCGGCAGTCATGACCCCGTCGAGGCCGCCGTTCTCGAGCACCGGGAAGGCGTCCAGGTCGGTGTCGTACGAGCGGATGTTGACTCCACCTACGGCATCGAGGAAGTACTGATACGTGGTCTGCGCGCCAACACCGATCGTCTTGCCCTTGAGCTCCTCGATGGTCGTGATCTTGGGCGACCCCTGTCGCACGAGCATCTGACCCTGGGCGTAGTAGTACGGGTCGGTGAAGTCCACAGCTTTCGCCCGATCCGGCGTGACCGTCATCGATCCGATGGAGACGTTCCACTTGCTGCCCGTCTCGGCGCCCGCCTGCAACCCCGGGATGACCGAGTCCCACTTCGGGTTCTCGAACCTGATCTCCAGGCCCAGCGCCTCGCCCACCAGCTTCGCCACGTCGACGTCGAAGCCCTCGAGTTCGCCCGTCTCCTTGTTGATCGAGCTCTGCGGCGCATAGTTGGGGTCGTTCGCGACGACGAGATAGCCGCGATCGACGATGATCTTGGCCAGCCCTGCGGGCTCGTGCCCGAGGATGCTCGCCGCCTTCTCGGCCGCAGTCTGTCCCTCCGCCGTCCCGCCTTCGTCGCCCTCGTCGCCGCCGCATGCCACCAGCCCGAAGGCCAGGGCAAGCAGCACCGTAGGCACGAGCAGCATTGCCGGGAGACTCTTCCGCTTCGTCACGTGATCACCGTCCCCTTTCGAGTTCCCCTGCTCTCCTGAGACCGCCGGCTTCATCGGCCGCGTGTCGCCGCGGCCGTATCCGCCGACAGGACAGTGGCCGCGTCACTCCGCGGCCACTGAGTCGGCCAAATATACATCGTTACGAGAGCCCCGCAAGCACAAAAAGCCAGGCGACGCGGCACCCGCGGTCCGTTCTGCGGGAACGGTCAGGCCACCGACGCCAGCCTGCGCAACTCGTTCCTCCCGGAGCGCTCAGGCCACCGACGCCAGCCGCCGCAGCTCGTCGTCGACCGCCGGCGGCAGCGGCGCCGCGCGATGCGTCGCCAAGATTGCCGCCACGCGGTCGTGCGCCGCCTCGAGGACAGCATCCGGCGAGCGCGCGAGATCGGTCAGCGGCGGGCCCGCTGGCGGCGCTGGGCGGGCCGGCGGCCCGCCCAGCGCCGCCAGATCGAGGCCCGCCGCAAGTCGCCGCGCGCGCGTGACCGTCTCCGCAGCCACGGCCATCTCGGTGTACGAGAAGATGCGGCCGCCGAACACCATGCCGACGCCGGCAAGCATGTCGACACCGGCGGCCAGCGAGAGAAGGGTCGTCGTCGTGTCGTCGAGGGCCGACTGCCATGACGGTGCCTTCGCCCCGGACGAGTTGACTCCGCACTGCGTCGGCAGCCCGTAGAAGCGGCCGACGTCGGCGACGGCGGCGCCCATCACGGTGTCTTCCGGGGCGCCGCCCGTGAAGTCGCCGGTCTTGAGGTCCATCACGCTGGGGATGAAGCAGATGAAGACGGGAGCCCCGGGGCAGGCGGCCTGGACGACGGCGACCGCGCAGAGCGCCTCGGCGATGGCGACGACGAGGGAGCCGGCCATCGTGATCGGCGTCGTCGAGCCGCCCATGGGCATGGTCACGAAACCGACCGGGATGCCGGCGGTGGCGAACTCGAGGCCCGCCTCGAGCGTCGCGGCGTCGTTGCCCAGCGGCGTCACCGTCCCGAGCAGCGCCGAGATGGGCGGCTCCGCGCGCAGGCGAACGTCGTCGCCGTCGCAGAGGGCGCGCGCCATGGCGACGGCGACCCTCGCCTGTCCGGGCTCGACCACGGTGACCGTCTGCACGTGCTTGCCCGTGTTGGCGATGGCCAGGTACAACTCGTGCAGGCCACGGACCTCGGACGGGCGGTCCTGGGCGCTGACGGCCGGCCAGCAGAAGTCGATCTCGGGCATCGCGTCGACGACCCGGGCGATGTCGGCGACGTCCTCTGCCCTCGTCCCCCGTTTCTCGCCACCGGCGATGTCGTAGATCTCGACGCAGCACCCGTCCGTGGTGATCAACGAGCGTTCACCCGTCACGAGGGGCGCAGCGGCACGGGCGCCGAGCGTGAGCCGCGGCGGCGCGAGGGCGACGAGCTCGCGCACGAGCTCCGGCCGCAGGCGGACACGCGCGCCGTCGACGGCCGCCCCGCGGGCGGCCAGGCCGGCGCGCGCGCGCTCCGAAGGGATCGACACGCCGGTCTCGGCCAGCACCGCGAGCGCCGCGGCGTCCAGCTCTCCGAGATCATCGCCGGTCAGGATCTTCAGCGGTCCCGCCGTCCCCATCGAATGGTCAGCGTCACTGGTCATGTCCACCTCGCTCGCCGCTCGTGCCGATGAGTATCGTACCGTGTCCGCGGACTTCGAGTCCCCGGTCGGACGCGGGCACGGACGCCCGCCGACACGGGGCCCGCACTCGCGGGCCGGAGGCCGCTCACCGCTCGGCGACGTCCGCGACCAGCGGATCGACGACGGTCCTGAGGTCGGCGCTGCGGATCTTCAGCATGGTCGCCGCCGCGCCGCCGCCACAGTAGACCACGGGCGGGTCGAACACGCGCGGGTCGGCGACCACGGGCAGGGCGCTCGCCAGCCCGCAGGGTGGGACGGCGCCGACCCTGTACCCGGTCGCGGCCAATACCTCCTGCGCCCTGGCGAGCGCCACCTTCCTCGCTCCCGTCGCTCCGGCAAGGCTTTGGGCTGCCACTCGCGCGTCACCTGGGACCAGCACGAGCTCCGGGACGCCGTCGACCATGAACACCATAGACTTGACGATCTCCCCGAGACGCACCCCGAGCAGTTGCGCGGCGCGCTCGGCGCTCGCCGACCTGTCGGGCATCGGCAGCATCTCGTGAGGAACGCCCCGCTCCTCCAGGTAGTTGTGCACGTCGCTGCTGGTGCGCATGAACCGTCCCGGCCGTCAGACCATGCCCGCCGGCGGACCTCTGGGCCGCCGGCCCACGCTTGCCGGTCCCTTCGGTGGACCGTACCATGACGGGATGCCCGGAGCACCCGTTGAGCGGCCGACGGCGCCTGCCGGCGAAGCCGTCGACCTGCGGCGCATCGTCGCCGACCTCCTCCTTGTGGTCGGCGGATTGGTGCTCGCATACCCGCTCTGGTCGGGACTCGTCACCGTCTTCCAGCAAGATCGCCTGAGCGACGTCTATGGACAGGACGTCACCCGGTTCGGCGAGACCGTGCGCGCCACGAAGGACGCGACCTCCAAGCGTCGGCTCCCGCCGGAGGTCGAGGTCCGCCGACTCGCGGAGGTGTTCGCCGGAACCCTACAGCCGGGTGACGCAGTGGGGAAGCTGACGATCCCCAGCTTGGGCCTGAGCCGCGTCATCCAGGAGGGCGTCCGTGGGCGAGCGGCTCTCGATCCCGACGGCGACCGCGGACTCCTGCGCAACGGCCCGGTCCACTACGGGTCCACACCACTGCCGGGCACAGGTGAGCCCTTCGCCGTCGCCGGTCACCGCACCACCTACGGCGCCCCCTTCTCGCGCCTCGACAAGTTGGACAAGGGCGACCGCATCGTGGTCGACACGCCCTACGCGCGCTTCACCTACGCCGTCGCCAAGGTCACGACCGTGACCCCCGACGAAGTCGGCGTGCTGTTCGACCGCGGTTACGGCCTTGTGCTGACCACCTGCACGCCGAGGTACAGCGCGAGTCACCGGCTCATCGTCTGGGGGCGACTGGTCTCGTTCGACATCGACCGCCGTCTACGGACGCAGGGTTGACCGGGGCCGACAGCCGGGCGCAGCTCAAGGGTATGGCGGCCGCTCCGGGCGGGATCCGTCCAGCAACTGGACGAGGAACCGCTCGCCCGCGGCGCCGCCGGGGTATCCGGCCGGCACGAAGGCGAGCCCGTCGGCGAGCACCATCGAGCGCAGGATGCCGGAGCCCTGCGGCCCGGTGGTCGTGAAGGTCCAGCCGTCGTTCCCGCGCTCGAGGCGACAGCGCCTCACCTCCGTGCGCTCCTTCGTGCCCGTGACGGGCTCGGCGCTCGCGGCGACGACGTACGGACGGTAGATGGCCGTCCGGCCCTGGAGCGCCAGAAGGGCGGGCCGGATGTACAGCTCGAAGCTCACCATGGCCGCGACCGGGTTGCCAGGCACGCCGAAGACGAGAGTGCGTCCACGCGCCCCGAACGCGAGGGGCTTGCCCGGTTTGGTCTTCACGCCCCAGAACCGCCGCTCGACGCCGAGTTCCTCCTGGACCTGCTTGACGAAGTCGAACTCACCCACGGAGACGCCGCCGCTCGTGATCACGACATCCGCCTCGAGGGCGGCGGCGACGAGCCGCCGCGTCTCCTCGGGCTCGTCGCGGGCGATACCCAGCATCACCGGCTCGCCCCCAGCCTCGCGGACCTGCCCGAAGGCGGTGAAGGAGTTCGAGTCCCGGATCTGCCCCGGGCCGACCGGCTGCCCGGGCGGGACCAGCTCGCTGCCGGTGGCGAGGACCGCGACGCGCGGCCGGCGCGCGACGGTGACCTGCTCCACTCCGAGCGACGCGAGGAGGCCGATCTCGGCCGGGCCGAGCCGTGCCCCGCGCGGGATGACGACGTCGCCGACGGCGACGTCCTCGCCCGCGCCGCGCACGTTGGCGCCCGGTTCCACCGGCTCCAGCACCCTGACCTCGGCGCCGTCCGGGCGCGTCAGCTCGACAGGCACCACCGTGTCGACGCCCGGCGGCAACGGCGCGCCGGTCATGATCTTGGCCGCCGCGCCTGGCCCCACGGGTTCGCCGACGTAGCGACCCGCCGGGATCTCAACGGTCACGCGAAAGGTCGTGCGGCCGACGGCGAGGGCAGCCCCATCCACCGCATACCCGTCCATGGCGGAGTTGTCGAACGGCGGGACCTGCGCGTGCGAGACCACATCCTCGCCCGCCGTCCGCCCCAGCGCCTCGAGCAGTCCGACCGTCTCGACCGAGAGCGGCCTCGTGGCGGCGAGGACGATGTCGATCGCCGCGTCTATGGGCAGCAGTCCGGCCATGTCTCACGAAGTCTCAACTGTTTACGCTTGTAAGTAAACCTCGCGCGGGAGTCGTCCGATAAGCAGAGTGAGCAGTCGAAGGAGTCCCGGATGACGTCCGCCGAACCGCAGGCTTCGCGCATGAGAGACGACATGGAGGACATGGAGAACCGCCAGGAGCAGCGCCTCGAGACCATCAAGGACCTCGTGCACAGAAGCGCCTATCGCGTCCCCTCCGAAGAGGTCGCGGCACGCATCATCCGGCGCGCCTTCGGCCTGCAGGCGCCCTCGGACAGCGGGTCCACCTGAGGACGAGGAGGACGAGCAGGCCGGCGCCGGCGCCGCCTGCATCCATGGCGAGATCGCCCCACTGCGCCGACCGGTACGGCAGCGGCATCTGCAGGACTTCGATGAGAGCGCCGTAGGCGGTCGCCGCGAGCCACGCGGCGGCCATGGCCTGCCATACCGCCTCCATGCGCGCACAGGCCCAACCCGCAAGGAGCCCCGCCAGCAGGGCGAACTCCAGGAAGTGACCGGCCTGCGTCGCCAGAGTCTCGCGCTCGCCTATCGTGCCCCCCAGGAGCTCATGGACCGGCATGACGGCGAAGGCGAGCACGATGCCGGCCCAGGCCAGCGCGAGACGCCCGGCGAGGCGCCCCTCGTTCAACCGTCCACCCCCGAGAGGTCAGGCAGGACCAGACCGCCGAAGGACTCGCGCCCGCTCGCCACGAGGACGGTGACCCGGCCTTCATGCAGGTCGATCTTCGCCTGGCCGCCCAACGGTACGCCTGACCGACCTCCCGGCGTCGCCGGAGCGGCCACCGCATTGCCCAGACCGAGGCAGGCGTCGCCCGGCAGGCGCCCGCGAACGAGGGGATAGGCGAAGCCCGCGAGGGTGACGACACAATCACCGGCGAGCGGCGCGAGGGAGACGCGGGTGCCGGGGGCCGCGTCGAGGCTCACGATCGCCGGCGCGGTGAGCACGCGCACCGTCAGGTCCGGGGCCACGAGCCGCGCCGGCGTACCACCCGCCTCGACGCGGCCCAGGAGCGCGAGATGGCCGAGGACGTGGTCGAGGGCGCCGAGGGCGCCGGCAAGGACGATCTCTCCCGCGCCGGCGCGCAGCGCCTCGGCCGCCGCGAGCTCTCCGTCGGTCTGGTCCTTGCGGACCGGGTGGCGGACGACGCGTGCCCCCCGGGCGCGCGCCTCCTCGACCGCCGCCTCGTCGAGCGAGTCGAAGTCGCCGACCAGCGCGTCCGGCGTCAATCCGGCGGCGGCGAGGAACCCGCCGCCGCCGTCCGCAGCCACGACCAGGTCGGCCGCCAGCGCCCAGGCGACGTAGTAGTCCCCGTCCTCGTACGTGCCGTCGAGGAAGACGGCGGCGAGGCTCACCGTGGCGCCCTCACACCCGGGAACGCGGCGTCGTACGCCTTGAGCAACGGCCACAGCAACACCCATGTGAGTAGGGCCTCGGGCACGAGGTACAGCAGGTTGTAGGTGATCGCGTAGAGCCACGGCGCCTCCCATGCCGGGGCGTATTCGGCGAAGAAGATCAGCCCCGAGAGGAAGTGGCACACGAAGCGGCTCCCCTGACCCAGCGCGACCGCGACCGCCAGTGACTTGAGGCCGGTCGCGCCCACCACCCCGGCGACCGCGAGAGCAGCGAAGGCCAGCGGGTAGTCGAGGAACGCTTGCAGTGGGTGATAGACGAACGCCCCGGGCAGGATGAGCTGAAGAAGACCGTAGGTCGCCCCGGCGGCCAGCGCCGGGGCGACGCCGCGGCGCGCGGCGATGAAGACGATCGGGAGCAGCTCCAGGCTCACGGAGCCGCCCTGAGGCATGCCGAACAGGCGCACCTGGCCGAGCACGGCGGCGAGCGCCACCGCGACACCGAGTTCGGCGTAAGCCTGCACGCCCCAGCGCGCCGGGTTGAAGTTGAGGCGCGCACGCACCCCGGAGAGGGTGACCGAGTGGGACTCCATGCTCATCTCTCCCTTCGCTGGCATTACCCAGCAGCGTCGGATGACGCCGCCACCCGCAGGTGGTCAGGTTCGGTGCGTCGGCGCTAGGAAGCGCCTTCTCAGCCCCTCATCAGGAGCTCCGCAGGGACATTCCGGAGTGTAGCGCCGACGAGGGCGCCGGTCCAGCGACCGTTTCAGAGTGGAGGGCGGCCGTTCACCGGCGTCTGTGGAAAATGTGGACAACGATCATTTGCCGTGCTCACAGGCTCACGACTGCCGTGGATAAGGCGTTGACGGGGACGAGTGCTCTTGACAACGTCCGCCCTTGTCAGATCATCGACAAAGGGGCCATCACGCAGGTCTTTTCATGCCGCGCTCACGTGGCGACGCAGGGTCGACACCGTCGCCTACCTCTCCGCGGTCTCGGACGAGACGCTCTGCCATCGTCACCGCGTCGTGAAACACGATTTTCCACAACTGTCGCAAATTGGAGGACTTACGCTGTCGTGACTGAAAGCGTCTCCACAGTTCTTGAACACCCTGTGGACAAGTCTTCCCGAAGAGACTCTGAGCGAGCTCGCCTGGCCTTGCGGAACGCGTTTCAGCGCGAGGTGGCGGTGCTATACTCGTCGCCCCCATGGAGTCGTTCCTCGACAGGCTCCTCGCCGAGAGCCGGGCGGCCACCAGGCCCCCCGACGACAATGTGGCTGCGGCCAGGGGCGGCTCGTCGACGGCGGCCGTTCCGGCCGCCGTCGACGAGCCGCCCCCCCTGACCGCGCCCCAGGGGCCGGGGGCGCCCCGCATCGCCGTCTACGACACACTCACCAGCCCGCCGCGGATCATCGCCGTGGAAGAGAAAGACCTCCCGGCGCTGATAGCGTCGCTTGCGGAGAAGACTTACAACTCGTGCCGCGAGCAGGGCGGTCAGATCCCCTTCACCGTCATCCAGGAGCTCATCGAGAACCTGCTCCACGCGTCGTTTTGTGACGTCGTGGTGACCGTTCTCGACAACGGCCAGACGATCCGCATCTCGGACCATGGTCCCGGCATCGAGGAGAAGGAGCGTGCCTTCCTCCCGGGGTTCACGACGGCGACGTCCGCGCAGCGCCGGTTCATCCGCGGCGTAGGGTCGGGATTGCCGATCGCGCGGGAGGCGTTGCAGTTCCTGCGCGGCGTACTCACCGTGGAGGACAATCTGGGCGGCGGCGCCGTCGTGACCATCAAGCTGCCCAGCCGCCCGCGGGAGGAGGAAGCGCACCGCGAAGCCCCGTCGGTCAAGCTGACGACGCGACAGACGAAGGTCCTCGTCCTGCTCATGGAGCTCGGGTCGGCGGGACCGAAGGCCGTCGCGCGCGAGCTCGGGATCTCCCCCGCGACGGCCTTCCGCGACCTCAATTTACTGGAACAGAAGGGGTTGATACACTCGCTCGGCGACGGCAAGCGGGGCTTGCGCGAGGAAGGGTTGCGCCTGCTCGACAGCATCGTCTGACCGACGCTCGACCTCTCCGGGGATCTGCCGCCGCGTCCCCGGACACTGGGGGCATCACCCATCGCCGACCAGCTCACACTCATCTGGAACGAGGTCCGCGAACAGTTGCGCACACAGATGAACGAGCGCACGTTCCGGTTGTGGTTCGACCGCACGTTGCCGATCGACCTCACCAACGGCGCCTTCATCCTCGGGGTACCTAACGATTTCGCCAAGGACTGGATCGAGAAGCGCTTCGCCGGGCGCGTGAGCGACGCCCTCGCTCAGGTGCTGGGCGACAGTGTCCACCTCAGCCTCGTCGTCGACGAGCGCGCCGCAGCGCTGGGCGAGGCGGCCGACGAGAAGACGGAACAGACGATCGAGGCCGGAAGCGGGGGCGAGGCCGGGAGCGGGGGCGAGGCCCGGCCGCCGGCGCGGCGGCGCGTCCCGCGTGGTGGACGCGCCGCCGGGGCCTCGCCCCCGGTGCTCGCCGACCTCAACCCCCGATACATCTTCGACCGGTTCGTCGTCGGGCCCCATAACGAGTACGCGACCGCCGTCGCGCACAGCGTGGCCGAGACGCCGGCCGGGGCGTACAACCCCGTGTTCATCTACGCCGACACGGGTCTCGGCAAGACCCACCTCATCCAGGCGATCGCCCACGCCGTCGTCGAGAACCACCCTTCTCTCCAGGTCAAGTACGTCACTGTCGAGCGCTTCACCGATGACTTCATCAACGCGGTGACGGACAAGGGCCGTATCGAGGGCTTCAAGCAGTCGTACCGCGCCAACGACGTGCTCCTCGTCGACGACGTGCAGTTCCTCGCCGAGAAGCAGCAGACCCAGGTGGAGTTCTTCCACACCTTCAACTCGCTCTACGAGGCGGGGCGGCAGATCGTCATGACTTCGGACCGCCCGCCGCGCGAGCTGGAGGAGCTCGAAGAACGCCTGCGCTCGCGCTTCGGCCAGGGAGTTGTCGTCGACATCAGCCGTCCCGACCTCGAGACCCGGATCGCCATCCTTCGTCGACAGGTCAAGTGGGAGGGGTATCAGATCGCCGAGCCCGAGGTCCTGGAGTGGATCGCGGCCCGCGTCACGGCGAACATCCGCGAACTCTACGGCGCCCTCACACGTACGGTCAGCTACGCGTCGATCCGCGGCGTCGAGGTCACGCTGGACCTCGCCAAGGAGGCCCTGCGCGACATCTTGCCCAAAGCCTACGCGCACCCCGTCACCGTCGAGATGGTCCAAGCCGAGGTGGCACGCCAGTTCGGCATGCACGTCAACGACCTTCGCGGTAGCCGCCGGACCCAGGACGTCGCCTACGCGCGACAGATCGCCATGTACCTCGCCCGTGAGCTCACCGAGTCATCGTTGCCGCAGATCGGCGACAAGTTCGGTGGACGCCACCACACGACCGTCCTCTACGCTGTGAGCAAGATCGAGCGCCAGCTAAAAGACGGCCACGATCGTCAACTGCACGACCTCGTGCAACTCATCACGGCGCGCGTCAAGTCCGGGCGCTGAGCTTCGCCCGGCGCCCGTACGTATCGCGCGCCCTGCTCCTGCATGTCACGCACCCTACTCGTGCGCATCGCACGCCCTGTTTCCACATCCCCTGTTCACAAACCCGACCGGCGCGGTGGACAGACTGACAAAGCGGCGGCAAACAGGCTATGCTTCCGGCGACGACGGAGGCCGTGTGAGCGACTGCGTCACACACTCCACAGACCATCCACAGATCGCTCCACACGGCGCCGGCGTGCAGGTGCAGGGCAAACCACGACAGACCACGTCATCCACAGGCCTTACGATGACGACGGACAGAGATACCTTCATTCTCTGTAGTAATAAGGAGCCCGCATGAGACTGACAGCCGACCGCACCGCCCTCGTCGACAAGCTCAACATCATCGCGCGGGGAGCGTCTACGAGGAGCGCCCTTCCCGTGCTCTCCGGCATCCTGCTCCAGGCGGCGAACGGTCGGCTCGATTTGTACGCGACCGACATGGAGCTCTCGATCAAGGCGAGTCTCTCGACTCCGGTGGAGCAGGATGGGGACATCGTCGTCCCCGCCCGTCTGTTCACCGACGTCGTGCGCAACCTCCCCAGTGAGAGGGTCGTGTTGGAGGCTGCCGATTCGGCCTTGCGCGTGAGCGGAGGGCGGGCGGAGTTCTCGCTGAACTCATGGCCGGCGAGTGACTTCCCGCAGACGTCGACGTTCGTCGTGGAAGGCGGCCTCACGATCGGCCGTGCGCCGTTCATCGAGACGCTGACGAAGGTGGGGCGGGCCGCGTCGAGGGACGAGACGCGGCCGATCCTCACGGGGGTGCTCGTCAGCCTGTCGGGAGGTACGCTCAAGATGGTCGCGACCGACAGCTACCGTCTGGCGGTCAAAGAGACGAAGTTGGGCGGTGAGGTCGCGGCAGAGGTGCAGGCGATCGTGCCCGTCAAGGCCCTGAGTGAGGTGGCCCGCCTGGCGACTACGCTCGGTGACGGGGACATCGACCTCGCGATCAGCGAGAACCAGGCTGTCTTCCGTCTTGGCGACGAGAGCGGTGACGTGTACCTCGCGTCACGGCTCATCGACGGGCAGTTCCCGAACTACAGGCAGCTCATCCCCGAGAGTTTCGACCACCGGGTGACGCTCGGCAAGGAGCTCGTGACGGCGGCGGCGCGTCGCATCAGCCTGCTCGCCCAGCGGAACGCGCCGTTGCGGCTGATGTTCTCCCCCGGCAAGCTGACCTTGCGCGCGCTCACGCAGGACGTGGGGCAGGCCGAAGAGACCCTGGACGTCGATTACGACGGCGGGGAGTTCGAGATCGGGTTCAACCCCACGTACCTCATCGACGGCATCGAGGCGGTGGACGAGGAGGACGTGAAGTTGAGCTTCACGAACCCGCTCCGACCCGGTCTGTTCTCAGGCGGGGAGGGGTCGTTCATCTACCTCATCATGCCTATCCGTCTCAGCGGCTGAGCGTCGCCTGGGGCCGGAGCCGACAGCGCCGCGCCGGACGCGCGTCACCATGGACGAGGTCGTCGCCCGCTGCCCGGTCACACTTGGCGCTTTCCTAAAGCTCGCCGGCGCGGCCGTGACCGGGGGCGAGGCAAAGCTCATGGTGCAGAGCGGCTCTGTCAGGGTGAACGGACACGTCGAGACGAGGCGGGGGCACAAGCTGCTTGCCGGAGACGTGGTCGCCGTGGAGGGACGGGAGTTCAGGCTGTGTTCCTCAGCGAGGTAAGACTCGTCAACTTCCGTTCATACTGCGACGCGTCCGTGGTCTTCGGACGCGGCCTCAACGTGGTGGTCGGGCCGAACGCGAGCGGCAAGACCAATCTCCTCGAAGGCGCGTGCTTCGCTCTGCGGGGCAGTTCGCCGCGGACGAGACGCGAAGAGAAGCTCGTCGCGTGGGGCCGGCGGTTCACGCGCGTGAGCGTGCGGATGGACGGTGTGGGCGACCGTCCCCACACCATGGAGGTCGGCTACTCGCCCGGCGAGGGCAAGCGCGTGCGTTGGGATGGGCTCGAGACGACGGCGCTCCACGACCTTCGCGGCCGCTGTCAGGCGTTCATCTTCGTCCCTGAGAGTCTTCTGCTGGTCAAAGGCGGTCCGGCGCGGCGGCGCGCGCACATCGATGCGTATGCCGCGACAGTCGAGACACCGTACGCGGCGACGGTCCGCGACCTGCAGGTGGCGCTGCGGCAGCGCAACGCACAGCTCGCGAACGTGCGCGCCGGCGCCCCGCCCGCGACGCTCGACCCTTGGGACGCACAGTTCGCGCGCTCGGCCATCGCGCTTGGCCGCCGCCGCTCCGCGGTGGTGCGCGCCCTCGGCGCGCGCTTCGCGGAAGTCGCGGCGGCCCTGGCGCCGGATGGAGGGCGCTTCGCCCTCGAGCTCGTCTCGCAGCTCGCGAGGATGGACTACGACGAGAGCGCCCTGCTCGAGCGGCTGCGGGCGCGCAGGGCGGCGGACGTGCAGCGCGGGCTTACGGACGTCGGTCCACAGCGCGACGACCTGCGTTTCGTCGAGCTTAGTGAAACGCCGGAGGGCGCCGCGGGCGAGGCCTGTCGGGCAGCCCGCGGCGCCGAGACCGCTGCAGCCTGCGGCCCGGTCGGTCCGCCGCCCGGCGGTCGCGACCTGCGCCTCTTCGGGTCGCAGGGCGAACAGCGCGCCGCAGTCCTCGCCCTCCTGCTCGCCGAGCATGCGCTGGCGGCGGAGCGGACGGGCGAGACGGGAACGCTCTTCCTCGACGACGTGATGAGCGAACTCGATGACGCCCGCCGTCGTCTCCTCGTGGCGATGCTGGCCGACGCCGGACAGGCGATCGTCACGACGACGAACCTCCACTACTTCACCGACGAGGAGCTGGCAGCCGCCACCGTCATCGATCTGCCGCTCGCGAACGGCGGCGTGTCTCTGGCGAACGACGGCACCGGGGACGCAGATGTGACGAAAGACGGCGCCGGGGGCGCATGATCGCGCGCTCCGTCCACCCGGGGCGTAGCATGGTGGCGGCGGGATCGATCCTCAGGAGGGCGGACGACGCGCCCTGCGGCCGGCTGCATGCGCCGGGCAAGAGACAGCATGCCGATCGTCGAACCGGCGACGGAGGGAGGCAGAGACGGGAGAACCGCGAAAGATCGGCGACATCCTCGCCCGGGCGCTGACCCGTCTCGACACCGACGATCGGGCGCGGGCGTATGGCGTATGGGCGCGCGCAGCCGGCGACACGGTCGCCGCCCACGCGCGCCCACGGTCGCTGATGCGCGGGGTCCTGACCGTCGAGTGCGCCTCCTCCATCTGGGCCCAGGAGCTCACCTACCTCGGGCCCCATCTGCTGGCGCGCATGAGCGAGTTCGACCCGGGTCACCCGGTCGAGCGCTTCCGCTTCGTGACATGCCGCTCGCCCGTCGCCCCGGGCGGCGCGCAGGACGACGCAAGCCCCGCGTCGAAGAAGTCCGGACGTGACGCCAGGATCTCGATCACCGGTCTCGAAGCTGCGAAGGAGGCCGCCGAGAGCGTCGCCGACGACCGCCTCAGAAAGGCCATCGAGACGGCTCTCGCTGCCGCTTCGGGACAGCCTTCGCCGAGCCCGCCCGACGAGTCGTCCGTCAACCGCGAAAAGTACTGATTTGCGGCCCTTTTGGCCACTCCTGCGGGTCGCGTACAAGCCGTCGCTCTGGTATACTTGCAAGGGTCCCCTGTAGCTCTCTCCAGAGGTCCTCGTCGCCATCGCCCGTCCCTGCGACGCCGTGTGAACCGCTGCCCCTGCGAGGTCGCGTGAAGAAGACCGGTTACGACGCACAAGACATCCAGGTCCTGGAGGGCCTCGAGCCGGTCCGCGAGCGGCCGGGCATGTACATCGGCTCGACCGGCCCGCGCGGCCTGCACCACTTGGTGTACGAAGTCGTTGACAACTCCGTCGACGAGGCGATCGCCGGGTACTGCTCGACCATCGCCGTCACCATCAATCCGGACAACTCGATCACCGAGGCCGACGACGGCCGCGGCATCCCCGTCGGCCTCATGGACAAGTACGACAAGCCGGCCGCCGAGGTCGTCTTGACGAGGCTTCACGCCGGGGGCAAGTTCGGCGGCAGCGGCTACAAGGTGTCGGGCGGTCTGCACGGCGTGGGTGTGTCGGTGGTGAACGCGCTCTCAGAGTGGCTCGAGCTCGACATCTACCGCGACGGCTATCACTGGCACCAGCGTTTCGAACGTGGCGAACCGGTGACCGAGCTCGAGAAGAGGGAGAGGCTCGAGAAGGCGACGCGGACGGGGACCACCGTGTCCTTCATGCCCGACCCCGACATCTTCGACGAGGTCGAGTTCGACTTCCGTGTCCTGGCCCAGCGACTTCGCGAGACCGCGTTCCTCACCCGGGACTTGCGCATCGAGCTCCGCGACGAACGTGCCGACGGCGAGTCCGTCACGTTCCAGTACGGCGGCGGCATCAGGGACTTCGTCGCTTACATCAACCGCGACAAGGATCCCATCCACCGCAGCATCATCTTCCTCGAGAACGAGACCGAAGACGGCCAGGTCGAGATCGCGATGCAATGGAACTCGTCGTACAACGAGTCCATCTTCACGTTTGCGAACAACATCAACACTACCGAGGGCGGCACTCACCTGTCGGGCTTCCGTTCCGCCCTCACGCGGACCATCAACGACTACGCGCGCCAGAAGAACCTCCTCAAAGAGAAGGAAGAGAACCTCTCCGGAGAAGACGTCCGTGAGGGGCTCACGGCGCTCATCTCGGTCAAGCTGCGCAACCCCCAGTTCGAGGGCCAGACCAAGACCAAGCTCGGCAACACCGAGATCCGCACCCTGGTCGAGACGACGGTCAACGCGAAGCTCGCCGAGTTCCTCGAAGAGAACCCGTCTGAGGCGCGGCAGATCGTCGAGAAGGCGATCAATGCGGCACGGGCGCGTAACGCGGCGCGCAAGGCGCGCGACCTGACGCGCCGCAAGGGCCTTCTCGAGGGCAGCAACCTCCCGGGCAAGCTCGCCGACTGCTCGATCAAGGAGCCCGCGCTGAGCGAGCTCTACCTTGTCGAGGGCGACTCGGCCGGCGGCTCGGCGAAACAGGCGCGTGACCGCTCCTTCCAGGCGATCCTGCCGCTGCGCGGCAAGATCATCAACGTCGAGAAGGCGCGCATCGACAAGATGCTCGCCAACAACGAGGTCCTGACGATGATCAGCGCCATCGGTGCCGGCATCGGCGACGAGTTCGACGTGACGCAGGCGCGCTACCACAAGGTCATCATCATGACCGACGCCGACGTCGACGGGGCCCATATCCGCACCCTCATCCTCACGTTCCTCTTCCGCCACATGAAGCCCCTGGTCGAGGCCGGCTACGTCTACATCGCCCAGCCGCCCCTCTACCGCCTCAAGCACGGCAACCAGGAGCAGTACATCCACAAAGAGAGCCAGCTCGAGGAGATCCTCCTGCGTGGCCGTCTCGAGCAGATCAGGGTCGACAACACCACGGGGGGCTTCACGTTCAGCGAGACCAGGTACCAGCGCTTCCTGAAGCTCTTCGGCGAGTACGAGGGGTGGGTGAAAAAGCTCAAGAGCCAGTGGGGCGGCGACCTCATCGACTGGCTCAAGAACGGCCCGGTGATCGAGGCCGACATCACCTCGTTCGCCGCGCTCGTCGAGGCGCTGCGCGCCGACATCGACAAGCGCTACGTCATCGACGTCCTCGCCGTCGACGACGAGGAGCAGGTCGCTGACACGCGCCTGGTCGAGCGGCGCACCGGGTTGGCCGCGAACCTGCGGATCCCGTTCGCGGCCGTGGCTGGGCGCGAGTTCCAGGCGCTGCGCCGCGTGCACGAGCGCATGCGCGACATGGTCGGCCGCCCGCCGTTCACCCTCCGCCTCGGCAACCGCAAGGCCGAGGTGGCAAGCTACGAAGACTTGCGCGTCCAGATCGTCGAGCTCAGCAAAGAGGGCATCCAGTTGCAGCGCTTCAAAGGCCTCGGCGAGATGAACCCCGACCAGCTCTGGGAGACGACCATGAACCCCATGACGCGGACGCTCATGCTGGTGTCCATGGAAGACGCGCAGGCCGCCGACGAGGTATTCACCATGCTGATGGGCGACAAGGTCGAGCCGCGGCGTGCGTTCATCGAGAAGAACGCGAGGGAGGTGCGCTTCCTCGATGTCTGACACCATCCAGACGCTGGAGGGCAAGATCGAGCCGGTCGAGCTCGAAGACGAGATGCGCTCGTCGTTCATCGACTACGCGATGAGCGTGCTCACCGACCGCGCCATCCCCGACGTCCGCGACGGCCTCAAACCCAGCCAGCGCCGCATCCTCGTGGCGATGAACGACCTCGGCCTCATGCCGAACAAGCAGCACCGCAAGTGCGCCAAGATCGCCGGCGACACGTCGGGGAACTACCACCCTCACGGTGAAGCCGTCATCTACCCGACCCTGGTGCGCATGGCGCAGGACTTCAACATGCGCTACCCGCTGATCGACGGTCAAGGCAACTTCGGCTCGGTCGAGGGCGATCCGCCGGCGGCGATGCGGTACACCGAGGCGCGCCTCAGCCGCATCGCCGTCGAGATGCTGCGCGACATCGATGCCAACACCGTCGACTGGGTGCCCAACTACGACGAGACCCGACGCGAACCGACCGTGTTGCCCAGCCGCATGCCCAACCTCCTGGTCAACGGCTCCGCGGGCATCGCCGTCGGCATGGCGACGAACATCCCGCCGCACAACCTGGGCGAGGTCGTCGACGCCATCGTGCATCTTGTCGACCATCCCGAGGCGAGCGCCGACGACCTGATGGCCTTCATCAAGGGGCCCGACTTCCCGACCGGCGGCACTATCCTCGGCAGCGCCGGGTTCAAGGAGGCCTATCGGACGGGGCGCGGACGCATCCGCGTCCGCGCCAAAGCGCACACCGAGCAGCTCAAGGGCGGCAAGGTCGCCATCGTCGTCACCGAGCTCCCGTTCCAGGTCAACCGTTTGGCGCTCATCGACGACATCGTCGGCCTCGTCAAGAGCAAGAAGATCACCGAGATCAGCGACCTGCGCAACGAGTCGGACCGGTCGGGCATGCGCCTGGTCATCGAGCTCAAGCGCGAGGCCGTCCCCATGGTGGTCCTCAACAAGCTCTACAAGCACACGCAGATGCAGACCACCTTCGGGGTCATCAACATCGCCCTCGTGGACGGCGTCCCGCGCACGCTCACCCTGCCCGAGATGCTCAAGGCGTACATCGCTTTCCAGCGCGAGGTCGTCGTCCGCCGCACCAAGTTCGAGCTCGACAAGGCCGAGACGCGGGCGCACATCCTCGAGGGCCTGCTCGTCGCGCTCGACAACCTCGACGCCGTCATCGCCATCATCCGCAAGGCGGCGGACGTCGAGACCGCCCGCTCCGCCCTCATGGACACCTTCGAGCTCACGCAGCCCCAGGCGCAGGCGATCCTCGACCTCCGCCTGCAGAAGCTCACCAGCCTCGAGCGCGAGAAGGTGAAAGAAGAGCACGCCGGGCTTCTTGCGCGCATCAAGGAGTTGCGCGAGCTCCTCGGCGACGAGGCCGCGATCCACGGCGTCATCAAGACCGAGCTGCTCGAGATCAAAGGACAGTACAACGACGACCGCCGCACCGAGATCGTCCCCGACGAGGGCGAGATCGCCCTCGAAGACCTCATCGCCGACGAGCAGATGGCGATCACCATCACCAAGTCGGGATACATCAAGCGCCTGCCGGTCGCGACCTACCGCCAGCAGAAGCGCGGCGGCGTCGGCGTCGCCGGCATGCAGCTCAAGGAGGAGGACGAGGTCGACCACCTCTTCATCACGAGCACCCACCACTATCTGCTGTTCTTCACCAACGTCGGCAAGGTCTACCGGCTCAGGGTGCACGAGCTGCCGCTCGCCGGTCGCAACGCCCGCGGTCGACATCTCGCCAACCTCCTTCCGCTGCGTCAGGACGAGAAGGTCTGTGCCGTCATCGCGACGCGCGACTTCGACGTCAGCGAGGGCAAGTACCTCATGTTCGGGACGCGCAAGGGCATGGTGAAGAAGACCCTGTTCGGTTCGTACAACACGCCGCTGCGGGCGGACGGCATCATCGCCATCGACGTCCGCGAGGGCGACGAGCTCATCTCCGTCCGCCACACGAGCGGCGACGACGACATCATCATGGTGAGCCGCCTCGGACAGGGTATCCGCTTCCACGAGGGCGACGTCCGGCCGACGGGTCGCGACACGGCCGGCGTCCACGGCATGCGTCTCCGCGACGGCGACGAGGTCATCAGCATGGACATCGCTCGCGACGACAGCGACCTCTTCCTGGTCACGGACGCCGGGTACGGAAAGCGCACGCCGATCAGAGAGTGGCGCGTCCAGGGCCGTGGGGGCCAGGGCGTCATCGCTATCAAGCTCACGCGCGCCAAAGGGTACGTGGCCGGCGTGCTCGTCGTGCGAGACAACCACGAGGTCATGCTGCAGAGCCGCGACGGCGTCGTCATCCGCATGCGCGCCGACGGCATCAGCAGGCAGAGCCGCACCGCCACCGGTGTGCGCGTCATGAACCTGCGCGAGGGCGACGTCGTCAGCGCCGTCGCGCGCATGGTCGTGAGCGACAGCGGCGCCACCGACGAAGAGGTCGAGGGCGCCTGACACGACTCCGCCGCCGGCCGACCGGCGGTCGCGGGGACGAGCGACCCCGGGACGGACCGACCGGCGATGCCTGTTGCGCCACGTGAAGATCACTCCGATGGTGCAAGTCCGCGTACCCGAGCGTACAATCACGCGGTCGGGACGGCGGGTGGCCGGCAGGCGCGGGTGCGCCGCCGGGCCGTACTCGCCGCCCGCAAGAATGGTCCGCGCGGCGGCCGGGGCGTGGCCGCGAACGGACGACGACCTGGCCGATTGGGGGACGAGCATGTCTGATACGCCGTTGCAGCGAGAGTATGCGCAGCACCTGGTCGAGGAGGCGAGAAAGGGGCGCATGACGCGGCGTCAGCTCCTGGTACGAGCCTCCGTGGTCGGCCTGTCGGCCACCGCCGCCGGCAGGATACTAGCCGCCTGCGGCGGCGAGGAGACCACCAGCACCGCGTCGCCGACGGCCACGGTCTCACCGAAGGTCGGCGGCACCCTCAAGGTGGGCATGGTCTCGCCGATCGTCGCGCTCGACCCGACGACGATGTACGACACCGGGTCGATCGCGATCACGCAGCAGGTCGCCGAATACCTGATCTGGGTGAACAACGACCTGACGCTGCGCCCGGTGCTCGCCGAGAAGTGGGAGCCCGACGCCACGGCCGAGAACTGGACCTTCCACCTGCGCCAGGGCGTCACCTTCCAGCACGGGAAGCCCTTCGGCGCCGATGACGTCGTCGCCACTATGGACATCCTGCTGGACCCGAAGACGGTGTCGGCGGCGCTCTCGAGCTTCCAGGGCATCCTCTCGAAGGGCGGCGTCGAGAAGGTGGACGACAGTACCGTGGTCTTCCATCTCGACCAGGCGTTCGCCGACTTCCCCTACCTCGTTGCCTCGACCAACTACGACTGCCTCATCCTGCCCTCCGACTACAAGGCGGGCACCTGGCAGAAGAACCCCGTGGGCACCGGGCCGTTCATGCTGACGGAGTACAAGCCCAAGCAGAGCGCCACGCTGAAGAAAAACCCGAAGTACTGGCAGCAGGGGCTGCCATACCTCGACGGTGTCCAGGTGGTCTTCAACGAGGAGACGCAGGCGCAGGCGCTGGCTCTCCAGGCAGGCAGCATCGACATGATGCTGATCACGCCGGTCCACGGCTCCCAGGCGCTGTTCAGCGATCCCAACGTGACTGTCCTGACGACGCCTTCGACCATGCATCGCGAGCTGCACATGCGCGTCGACAGGAAGCCCTTCACCGACAAGCGCGTGCGACAGGCGCTTGCCTGGACGCTCGACCGACCGGCGCTGGTCGAGGCGGTGCTCAAGGGCAAGGGCGAGGTCGCGAACGACAACGTGTTCTTCACCCTCTACCCGCTGGCGCCACAGGACCTCCCGCAGCGCGACAAGGACATCGCCAAGGCGAAGCAGCTCCTCGCCGACGCCGGCTATCCGGACGGTATCGACATGGACCTCACCGTCGAGCAGTTCGAGGAGATCCCCCAGTACGCCACGCTGCTCCAGGCGATGGCGAAAGAGGCCGGCATCAACGTGAAAACCAACCTGGTGACCGTGAGCTACTACTACGGCTCGGGCAAGAACCAGCCGTGGCTCGAGGTGCCGATGGGGATCACGGACTGGACCTTCCGTGGCATCCCGGCGCAGTACTACCTGCCGGCCTTCACCTCGAAGGGAGTGTGGAACTCGTCGCACTTCAAGAACGCGCAGTTCGACAAGCTGGCGGTCGACTTCGAGACCACCCTCGACGAGGCCAGCCGGCGGACGATCGCCAAGCAAGCCGCCGAGCTGCTGCTGGACGAGACGCCTGCCATCATCCCCTACACCATCAGCGTGAACCGGGCCACGCGCAAGAACGTCAACGGCGTGACGGCCGACCCGGCCGAGTATCTGGACCTGACCAAGGCGTTCCTGGCGTAGCGTCCTGAACAAGCGGACGGACAAGCGAGGCGGCCGGTGAGACGGCTCGTCGTCCGGCGTCTGCTCTTGATGGTGCCCACGCTGCTCGTCGTGTCGGTGCTCATCTTCCTGATGGCCGAGATCGTGCCTGGGGACGTGGGCCGGAGCATCCTGGGGCCGTACGCCTCGCCCGAGCAGGTGGCGGCGCTCAACCATAAACTGGGCGCCGACCGACCCCTGGTCGAGCGCTACGTACGCTGGTTGGGCGGGTTCGTCACGGGCGACTGGGGCGAATCCCCCATTTTGCAGGCGCCCGTCACCAGAGTCACCTTCGAGAGCCTCGTCAACTCGTTGCTTCTGGCCGCCATCGCCCTGGTGGTGATCGTGCCGACGTCGATCGTGCTCGGCGTACTGGCCGCGCTGCGCCGCGACTCGCTCCTGGACCGTTTCATCAGCGTGACGAGTCTTTCGCTGACCGTCATCCCCGAGTTCGTCAGCGGCGTGATCCTTCTCGTGCTCTTCGCCGTGGTCCTGCCGTGGTTCCCGGTGACGGCCAGCGCCCCGCCGGGCGCCGACCTCTTGACGCGCATCTACCACCTCATCCTGCCCGCGGTCCCACTCATGTTCGTGGAGATGGGCTACATCGCGCGGATGGCTCGCGCCGGCACCCTCGAGGTCCTCGACATGCCGTACGTCCGCACGGCCGTGCTCAAAGGCCTCCCACAGCGGCGGGTCGTGACGCGGCATGTGCTGCGTAACGGCCTGCTTTCGACCGTGACCGTCGTCGGCGCGCAGGTGGGATGGCTCGTCGGCGGCCTCGTGGTCGTCGAGAAGCTCTTCAACTACCCGGGTATCGGCCGTCTGATGGCGCAGGCGGCGACGCTGCACGACGTCAAGGTCCTTGAGGCGACCGTGCTCGTCGTCGCCGCCATCTACATGCTGAGCAACTTGACGGCCGATGTCGTCGTGGCGGCCCTGAGTCCGCGCGTGCGGCTGGGAGGCTGAGGTGGAGCAGGCGTCGCCGCCGGTCGGACTGCCGGCCGAGACCGTCGTCAGTGAGCAGGCTCTGCGCCGCCGCTACGTGGTCCGTAAGCTCCTGCGCAGTCCGACCTTTCTTGTCGGTCTCGCCATCCTGCTCTTCTGGATCTTCATGGCGCTGTTCTCGACGTACGTCACGCGCTACGGGCCGTTCGCCATCGACCCATACAACACCCTTACCGGACCGAGCGCGCAACACTGGTTCGGGACCGACGACAGCGGACGCGACGTGTTGTCACGCACGTTGGCGGGGGCGCGACCGGTGCTCGAGGTCGCGCCCCTGGCGACCCTCCTGGCGCTGCTGGCCGGCACCACGATCGGGCTCACCGCCGGCTACTACCGGGGCATCGTCGACGAGGTCCTCATGCGCGCCGTCGACGTCCTGCTCGCCATCCCCGTCGTGATCGCGGGCATCGTCATCGTCTCGGGACTGGGCGCCTCGTTGGCCGTCATCATCCTCGTGATCGCCATCCTGTTCACGCCGCCCGTGTCGCGCACTGTCCGCTCCGCCGTGCTCGCCGAACGGGAGCGGGAGTACGTGCAGGCGGCGCGCCTGCGGGGGGAGAGCGGCCTGTTCATCATGGCCGCCGAGATCCTCCCCAACTGCTTGCCGCCGATCATCGTCGAGGGCAGCGTGCGGCTGGGGTACGCGGTGTTCACCTCCGCCACCCTGTCGTTCCTCGGCTTCGGCCTGCAGCCGCCCTCGCCCGATTGGGGGCTCACCATCTCGCAGCAAAGCCAGAACATCCAGGTCGCCTGGTGGACGGTCATCTTCCCCGCCGTGGCGCTGGCCACCCTGGTCGTGGGCGCCAACCTCGTCGCCGACGGGCTGCGGCGGACGCTTTCGGAGTGACGGTGACGATGGGCGCGACGGACGCGAGCGGCGTCACCGCGGGGACCGGCGGGACGGGCGTGGCCACGGGGACCGGCGCGTGCGAAGGCTCGGGCGGCGGCCGGAGCGTCGGCGGTCGGGCGCCGGGTCCGGTGCTCAGCGTCGCCGGCCTCAAGGTGACGTTCGTGCGCCGTGACCGCGAGCTGCCGGTCGTCAAGGGCGTCAGTCTGGAGATCGCCCCGGGGGAGGCGTACGGGCTCGTCGGCGAGTCGGGCTGCGGCAAGACCACCTTGGCGCTCGCCCTCATGCGCTACCTGCCGGCCAACGGTCGTGTCGATGCAGGATCCGTGCGGATCGACGGCGAGGACGTCTTCTCGCTCCCGGAGGAGCGTCTGCGTGAGCTCCGGGGCACCAAGCTGGCCATGGTCTATCAGGACCCCGCCTCGGCGCTGAACCCGTCGATGAAGGTCGGCGAGCAGATCGCCGAGGTGTACCGGTTCCACGAGGGGCTGTCGCGGGCGGCCGCCCTGGCGGCCGCCCGCGACAGCCTCGAGCGGGTGGCCATGCCCGATCCCGATGCGACCCTCGAGCGCTACCCGTTCCAGCTCTCCGGTGGGCAGCAGCAGCGGGTCGTCATCGCCATGGCCCTCGCCGGCGACCCCCGCCTGCTCGTGCTCGACGAGCCCACCACCGGCCTCGACGCGACCGTCGAGGCCGAGGTGCTCGACCTGATCGAGGAGCTGCGCGGCAAGGTCGACGCCGCCATCCTCCTGATCAGTCACAACCTCGGCCTTGTGGCCCGCTTGTGCGAGCGCGTCGGCGTCATGTATGCGGGACGGATCGTCGAGCAGGGGCCGGCCCGGGAGCTCTTCACCGACCCGCGTCACCCGTACACGATGGGGCTGCTGCGCTGTCTGCCGCGCTTCGGCGTGCGCAAGGACGAAGTGTCGCTCGTGCCCATCCCCGGCTCGGTCCCGCCGCTCGGCTCGACCATGCCGGGCTGCGTGTACGCCTCGCGTTGTCGCCTCGTCCGCCCGGTGTGCACGCGCCGCGAGCCCGACCTCTTCGCCGTCCCCGGCGACCTGGCGGCGAAAGGGCGGGCGGCGGCCGAAGGCGAGCCGCCCGCCCCTACCGCCCAGTCGCCGCACGACGCAGAGCCGGTGGGCGACGCGGCGCGACACACGCGTTGCTACGTTCCCGACGAGGTGCCGGCCATGAGGGTCGAAGAGGAGCACGTCCACAAGGTGCAGGCGCGCGCCGCCCGCGCCGACGACGTGCTGGCGGCGGCCGGCGTGAGCAAGGCGTTCAGGGACGGCGGCCGCCGGCTGGTGGCGGTCGACGACGTGACGATCGACGTGGTGGCTGGTGAGACCTTCGGGCTGGTCGGCGAGTCAGGCAGCGGCAAGACGACGCTCGCGAACGTGATCGCCGGTCTGTACGCCGCCGACGGGGGCGAGGTGCGGTTCCTCGGCCAGCGTCTGCCGCCGCGGGCGGCGGAGCGCGACAGAGACGTGCTGCGCGCCATCCAGATGGTCTTCCAGAATCCGGACTCGACGCTGAACCCGAGCTGGTCGGTGCGCCGCATCCTGAGCCGCTCCGCAGCACGCCTTGCGGGCTGCAGAGGCGCCGCGCGACGGGAGCGCGTCGAGGAACTCGCCCGCAAGGTCCACTTCGAACCACGGTACCTCGAGAACAAGCCGGCTGAGCTCTCAGGCGGTCAGAAACAGCGCATCGCCATCGCCCGCGCCTTCGCCGGCAGCCCAACGCTGGTCGTGTGCGACGAGCCCGCATCAGCGCTCGACGTGTCGGTGCAAGCGACCATCCTCAACCTGCTCGCCGACCTGCAGGCCGAGCAGAACGTGAGCTACATCTTCATCTCCCACGACCTCGCCGTCGTGCGCTACCTGTCGGACCGCATCGGCGTGATGTACCTCGGCTGGCTGATGGAGATCGGCGACGCCGAGGACGTGTTCCGCCCGCCGCATTGCCCGTACACCGAGGCCCTGGTGTCGGCGATCCCTACGCTCGACTTCGACCACCGGCGGCCGCGTATCCCGCTCAGGGGCGCCATCCCGAGCCTCAGCGACCCGCCCACAGGCTGCCGCTTCCACACGCGCTGCCACCGCTTCCTCGGCGATCTGTGCCGGCGCGAGGCGCCGCCCTGGCGCGAAGCCGGCGAGGGCCATCGGTACCGCTGCCACATCTCGCCCAACGAGTTGCGCGAGCTGCAGCTCGCCGAGCTTGGCCCTTTGCCGGGCCGCTGAAGGTCGAACCCTTTGCCCGGCCGCTGAAGGTCGAACGACGCCCGTCTGGGCGTGGCGTGCGACGGCGGCAAGGTCGCGGACGGGTGTCAAGCCGCAGCGACGGCGGTAGGGCGGCGGGTCGCCGTCAGACCAGGGCCACCAGCGCGACGCCCGCCAGAGCTCCGGCCACGCCGGCGCCCTGGTGTGGCCGGATGCGCTCGCCGAGGAAGACTCGGGCGAGCGCGATGACGACGACGGGGAACAGCGAGGTGATCACCGACACCACGCTCAGGTACCCGTGAGTGCAGGCGACCGCGAACAGGCCCGTGGCGACGGTGTCGAGGGCGCCGATGCCGAGCAGCAGCGGGAAGCGGCGCGGTCGCACGCCGAAGCCCTTGCCGCCCAACGCGACGACCACCAGCATGCCTGAGAGGGCGACACCGCGGAGGACGATCAGCCCCCAGTAGGGGTCCGCCTGCGCCGCGGAACTCAGCGCGGTGAGGACCGTACCGCTCGCCAGAGAGGCGACGGCGGCGAGCACGACGCTCGCCAGCAGGCGAGGCTGGTGCTCGCCGCCGGCCGCCGGGTGGGGTTCCGCGATCGCCTCGCCCACGTCGGGCAGCGGCACCACAGGGGGCATCTCCGCCGGTCCTTCCGCCTCCTGGCTGCGGCCCGTCGCCTGCGGCTTGCCGCCGCCCTCGCCCTGTCGCGTGTACGAGGCCGCGACGACGCCGACGACGACCAGGGCCATGCCCGCGAGCTGGAGTGCCGAAGGCCGTTCGCCGCGCAGGAGGCCGTAGACGACCGGGACGACCGGGTATGTCGCGCTGATCGGGGAGACGATGCTCATCGAGCCGATGGCGAGGGCCTTGTAGAGAGTCGGGACGGCCGTCATGCTGGCAAGCCCGGCGATGAACCCGGCGAGCAGGACCTGACGCCCGGGATATGGCGAGCCCGTGACCAGCGCCATGGCCGCGGCGGTGAGCAGGCCGCCGGCCATCATCCCGGTGGTGACGGCTCGCAACGGGATCCGGCGCGTGGTCAATCCGCCGAGGAAGTCCGACGCTCCCCAGCCGAGGCTTGCGACGAGGGCGAGGACGACGGCGGTCACGGCGCGCCCCAGCGGTTCTTCATGGGGGGCGCGCTAGCCAAGGGCCACCAGTGCCACGCCCGTCAGAGCGACGGCGACGCCGGCGTTCTGGTGGGGCAGGATGCGCTCGCCGAGCGTCAGTCGAGCGAGCGCGATGGTACCGAGGGGGAAGAGCGAACCGATCACCGACACGACGCTCAGGTAGCCGTACGTGCTGGCCACGGCGAAGAGCCCGGTCGCGACGGTGTCGAGTGCCCCGATCACGAGCAGTCCCGGCAGGGTGGCGACGGGTGCGCCGAAACCCTGCCGTGTCGCTGCGACGTACACGACGATGCAAAAGAGGGCGGTGCCGCGCAGGACTACGAGCCCCCAGTACGGCGACGTCTCGGAAGCGCTACTCACGCCGGTGAGGGCGGCGCCGCTGGCGAGCGCCGAGACGGCGGCGAGGAGCAGGCTGGCGCCATTGACGCCGCTCACGTGGTGCGGCGGCGGAGCGACGGCGCCGGCGATGTCGGGGGCGGGGACGAACGCCGGCTCCTCGTCGCGCGACGGAACGTACGAGGCCATCAGGACGCCGCTCAGGACGAGCGCCATGCCCACGAGCTGGACGGCGGCCGGGCGCTCGCCGCGCGCCAGGCCGTAGATCACCGGCACGACCGGGTATGCGGCGCTGATGGGGGCGACGATGCTCATCGAGCCGATGGCGAGGGCCTTGTACAGGGTGAGGAAGGCCACCAGGCTGGCGAGACCACCGAGGACGCCGGGGACGATGAACCCGGAGCCGGGCCAACCACCGCCGAGCAGCGCGACGCCGAGGCTCGCTGCGAGCACGCCGCCCAGGAGCGCTCCGGTCACGGTGGTCCGCAGCGGCAGGCTCCGGGTGCGGAGGCCGCCAAGGAAATCGGAGCAGCCCCACCCGAGGCTGGCGAGAAAGGCGAGGGCGATCGCTGCCAGTGCCGCTCCCTCCGGACGATCACGACGGCGCGGCGGGATGCCGGCCGGTCCTGAGAACCTATCAGACTCGCGACACCGCCGCTTCAGCGCGGCGCCCGCCGCAGCGCGCGTCCCGCGCGCTCCCGGCGGGCGCCGTCCCAGGCCACGACACCGTTGACGACGACGAGGTCGATGCCCTGGGGGTAGGCGTGCGGCGCCGTGAACGTCGCCGTGTCGGCGACGGCGGCGGGGTCGAAGAGCACGAGGTCCGCCGCCGCGCCCTCGGCGACGCGACCGCGCCCGCTGAGGCCGAACACCTGCGCGGGCAGGCCGGTCATCTTGTGGACGGCGGCCGCGAGCGTCAGCAGGCGCTCGTCGCGGACGTATCTGCCCAACACCCGCGGAAAGGTCCCGTGACTGCGCGGGTGCAGGAGCGTCCCGGCGAGCGGCCCTTCGGGCGAGACGGCCGTGCCGTCGGACCCGACCATCACGTCGGGATGCGCGAGGATGGCCCTGACGTCCTCCTCGCGCATCGTGTGACCGCTGCACGCCGCGGCGGGGTGGCGTTGCAGAAGGTCCAGGGTGAAGTCGACGGGTGTCTGGTCGCGCTCGGCTGCTGCGTCGGCGATGGTTCGTCCGGAAAGCCCTTCGACGTCGTCCTCCAGCACGATGAGCTCCCAGCCGGCCCCGGCGATCGAGCTCTCCCAGCCCTCTTCTCCCTCCTCGATGGCGGTGACGAGCCGCGCCCTCGTGGACGGGTCGGCGGTGAGCTTCGCGAGGTCGCCGACCGGTGCCCATGGTGGCAAGAACGAGGCGAGGTCTGTCTCCCACGCGGTGTAGGGGTACTGGTCGCCGGTCGCACCCCCTCCCAGGACGAGCCTCAGCAACTCGTCGGCCCGTCCCCAGGCGAAGCGTCCCTCGAGCTTGAGGTGGCTGATGTGCGCGTGCACGCCGGCCAGACGGCCGATGGCGAGGGCCTCGCGCACGGCGTCGAACAGGAGCTTGCCCTCGGCGCGCAGGTGGGTCGTATAGATCCCGTCGTAGGGCGCCATCGCGGCGGTCACCGCGGCGATCTCCGCGGTCGATGCGTACATGTCGGGGACGTAGATGAGGCCGGTCGACATGCCGAGGGCGCCGGCCTGCAGCGCCTCGGCGAGCAGACCGCGCATGCGGTCGATCTCGCCGGGCGCAGCCGGCCGGCGCTCGTGGCCCATGACCGCCGTGCGCAGGCTGCCGAAGCCGGCCAGGGCGGCCACGTTGCAAGCCGGCCGGGCGGCGTCGACCGCTTCCAGGTACTGGGCCGCCGACTCCCAGCCGTCGAGGTCGTCGGCGGACACGTCGAGGGTCGTCGCCAGGTCAGGGAGGGCGCGCCGCGGCCAGGCGCAGCCGCCGCAGTTGCCGACGACGACGGTGGTGCACCCCTGACGCAGGGCGCTGTCCATCCACGGGTCGGTGAACGGCGCGAGATCCGAGTGCGTATGGACGTCGATGAAGCCGGGGGCGAGCACACGGCCGGCGGCGGGGACGACGCGGGCGGCGGGCGGCCCGTCAGCGGGCCGCCCGCCGCCCGCGAGACCGCCGGCCTCGCCGCTCCGTCCCTCTGCCAGATGGCGGACGAGCACGACCCTCCCCTCGGCCACGCCGACGTCGGCGGCGAAGGCCGCATCCCCCGTGCCGTCGAGGACGCGGGCGTCCGTGATCAGGAGGTCGAGCACGAAGGCGGCCTCCGGATCACCGTCGCAAGCTGCGCCGCAAGCCGCGAAACGCGGCTTGCGGCGGCCGTTCTGGCGTCCTCGGTCTCTGGGTATGGGCGGCCATCAGATCAAGGCGTGCAGCCGCTCCTTGAGGGCATCGAACTCGCCGCCCTTGAAGCAATACCCGACCTCCGTGAACTGTGAGCGCAGGCGCACGACCTCGTCGCGGACGTCGCGTCCCTCGAGGATGACCGCTGCCATGAGCTCGGCGACACGGGCAAAGTCGGCCGGTCCCATGCCGAAGCGGGTCAGCTCGGCGACGCCGAGCCGCAACCCGCCCGCTGCCGTGAAGCCCTCCTCGTCGGGCGTGGCCTGGTAGTTGCAGATGATGTTGTTCGCCTCGAGTCGCTCGGCGACCTCGGCGCCGCGCCCGTACCCCACGTCGACGATCACCTGGTGCGTCTCGGTGAAGTCGACGGACGAGTCGCCTTGGACGTCCAGGCCGGCATCGCGTAGGGCGCGGGCGAAGGCCTTGGCGTTGGCGATCACGGCCTGCTGATAGGCGTCCTTGAAGTGGTTCATCTCGTAAGTCGCCATGAGCAGGCCGAGCAGCGTCCCGAGGTGGTGGTTCGACACCGACCCGGGGAAGGCGCGCCGCTCGATCGCCTCCCAGAGCTCCCAGCGCTCCTCGGGCTCGCGCCAGTCGCCGGCGATGATGCCGCGCTGGGGCCCGAAGAACGTCTTGTGGGTCGATCCGGTGACGATGTCGGCGCCCTCGGCGAAGGGCTGCTGGAAGTAGGGCCCGACGAGACCGAGGACGTGCGCCATGTCGTACATCAGCACCGCCCGGCTGCCGGTCTCGTCGAGGAAGCGCCGCACCTCGGCCACCGGCTCGGGATGAAGGACCATGCTCTTGCCGAGGATGATGAGCTCCGGGTCCTCCTTGGCGATGAGGTCGAGGAGGGCGGGTACGTCGGGCTTGTACGGGTTGTCCTCGCGGACGGGGATGTCCTCCACGGCGGGCGTCTCGGTGCGCGGGTCCCGGGCGACGAAGTCGCGCAGGGCGCCCATCGGCTGGGCACTCAGGTGCCCGCCCTTGGCGATGTGGTTGTTGATGACCTTGCGGATGCGCCGCGGCTCGGCCTTGCGGTCGCCGCGGTTGAGGTAGTCGACCAGGGCGCTGAAGACGGCGGCATTGGCCATCTGGCCGCTGATCACCCGCGTCTCGACCTCGGCGCAGCCGAGGAACGTGCACAGTTCCTGCTTCAGCAGCCGCTCGACCTCGTGGATGAACGACGTGCCCTGGTAGTAGAAGACCTCGAGGTCGTAGAAGGCCTCCGTCTTCTTGTGCTCGGCGTAGCGGAAGGCCGGGTCGGTCACGCTGAGGAGGCGCACGAGCGGCGAGGTCGTCATCTCGGACGGGATGAGGTTTAGCGACTGGTACTGGCGCCACTCGTGGTTGGCGATGGCCCGCTTGGCGAGGTCTGCGGCAAGTTCCTCGCGATCGCCCTGCGGGAGCGGGGGCAGCTCGGGTTCGTGGTCCCAGACGATGGCGCGGGCGCAGGGCGGCGCGTCGCTGCGCAGGTGATACTCGACGACGAGTCCGGGGACGCGCTTGCCGCGCACGTCGACCTCGACACGGTCTTCTTCGACGATGCGGCTGTCGATGTAGGCGAGCGCGATCGAGCGCAGGGCGTGTTCCTCGGTCTGGGTCGAGCAGAGACCCTCGCCCTCCACGCCCCAGTAGGGGACGGCGGTGCCGCTCGTGACCCAGCCGACATGCTCGCCGTCCTTGAAGACCGGGGCGCCCTCGCGGGCGATGCCGCGGCCGGTGACGGCGACCGGGCGGGTCATCCGGGGCAGGTCCTGGACCAGCGACCAGTCGCGGACAAGGATGCGCTCGTAGGCACGGTGCTGACGCTCGAGGGCCGCGCGGCCGACGAAGTCACCCTTGCGCGGCGACAGGCTGACCGCGAACGAAGCCAGCGGGCAGCTCATGATCGGGATCTCGTGCCCCTCCGGGTCGAGACCCAGCTCGTGGCCGTAGAGCGGCAGGCCTGCCTCGAGACGCAGGGTGTCGCGGGCGCCGAGCCCGCAGGGCTCGGCGCCCGCCGCCACCAGCGCGTCCCACAGGGACGGCGCGTCCTCGGCGGCGACGAACAACTCGAAGCAGAGCGGCTCGCCGGTGTATCCGGTACGGCTCAGGCGGACCTCGACGGCGCGGGCCTGCCCGGCGTCGCCGGATCCGCCCGCGCCGGCCGCGCCCGCGCCCGTGCGCAGTCGCACGATGCTCAGCTTGTTGCGTAGCGGCTCGGGCAGGTGGCCGGAGGCGAGCAGACGCATGAGGATCTCGCGCGACGTCTTGCCCTGCAGAGCGAGCATGGCGATGTCCTCGGAACGGTCCTCCAATCGGAGGTCGTCGAAGTCGCCGGCGAAGGTCTGGAAGTGCGCCCAGTCCTTGTCGCGGTTGGCGGCATTGACGACGAGCACGTACTCGTCGTCAACGAAGCGGTACAGGTACGCGTCGTCGACGGCCCCGCCGGTCGGGGTCGGCACGATCGTGTACTGCGCCTCGAGGGGGTCGAGCGCCTCGCAGTTGTTGCTGAGCACGTGTTGGAGGAACGGGATCGCGCCGCGACCGCCGACGATGAAGCGTCCCATGTGCGAGACGTCGAACAGGCCGGCGTCGCGTCGCGTGGCGAGATGCTCGGCGAGGATGCCGGCTGGATAGTGCAACGGCATCTCCCAGCCCGCGAAGTCGACGAGCTTCGCCCCGGCGGCGACGTGTCGGCTGTAGAGCGGCGTGCGACGCAGGGCTGTGCCCTGCGTGGCCACGCCGCTCCCTCCCGCGCCGCTCACTGCTCCGCCCAAGCCTTGAGCTTGCCGAGGCCTTCCTCGATGTCGGCGACGGGGATCCCCGAATAGGCGAAGCGTCCGTAACGGCGCGTCTCGCCGGGAAGCTCACGCCCGAAGTGCAATCGCGTGCAGAACGACACTCCCGTCTGTTCGAGGACAGCGCGGCGCAACTCGTCGTATGTGTCGTAGCCCTTGCGTTCCATGAGCTCCGTCATGTCGGGGAAGAGATAGAAGGTCGCTTCGGGAGCGTAGCACGAGACGCCCGGGATGTCGTTGAGCAGGCGCACGGCCACGTCGCGTCGGTCCTTCAGGATGCCGAGGATCTTCTTCGCCCCGGACTGGTCACCGGTCAGCGCCTCGACGCCGGCGTACTGGATGAAGTGAGTGGTGCAGGACTCCTGGTTCACATTGAGGGTGGCGACATGAGTGATGATCTCTTGCGGCCCGATCGCCGCCCCGAGACGCCAGCCGGTCATGGCGTACTTCTTGCTGAACGTGTACAGGATGACGGTGCGCTCCTGCATGTCGGGCAGGCTGGCGATGGACCTGCTGCGCCCGGAGTAGCGGATATCCCAGTACGCTTCGTCGGAGAGCACGTAGAGGTCGTGGTTACGGGCCAGCTCGGCGAGAGTCTCGATCTCGGTGTCGGGGCTCTCGGCTCCCGTCGGGTTGTGTTGGTTGTTGAAGATCAGCAGCTTCGTGCGCGGTGTGATGGCGGCCTCGATGGCGTCGAAGTCGAGAAGGAAGTCCGTCTCGCCGGGGACGAAGCCGTACGGCTTTGCGACGCCGCCGAGGAACTCGATCTGCGACTCGTAGATCGGGAACCCCGGGTTGGGATAGAGGACCTCGTCGCCGGGGTCCATCAGCGTGAGGAGGAACTTCCCGATGACCGGCTTGCCGCCCGGTTGGACGGCGACGTTCTCCGGTCCGTAGTTGACGCCGTGCGAGGCGCTCACGTCTGCGGCCAGCGCCTCGCGCAACGGCATGATGCCCGCGTTCGGGCAGTAGCCGGTCTTGCCGTCGGCGATCGCTTTCATGGCCGCGTCGACGATGTTCTGCGGCGTCGGCAGGTCCATGTCGCCGAGGTGGAAGGGGTAGACGCGGTTCCCCTTCTCCTGCCAGGCGGCGGCCTCGGCCGAGACGGCGAAGGCCGTCTCGGTCCCGAGGCGGGCGATACGTTGAGCGAGGTGGGTCCGTCCGTCGGTCATGACTCGTGCCTCCCTTAAGCGCAAAGGACAGGGCGATGTCTCCCATCACCCTGTCCACCTGGCGCCGGCCCCGCTTCGCCGGCCGGCGCTGCATGGCTCCAGGGACCCGTCGAGCCGCGTTCCGGTTGCCTGAGAGTTTCGGCGGCGCATCCGGCGTCGCCTTGCCCCTTCGGCGCCCGCCAAGCGTCTCGCCCGCGGGCTCTCGCGCGGCCGTCAGCCGGGCGTCCTCGGTTCGGGGCGACAGTACCACCGCGGCCGGGGGGTCGCAACGCGACCCCCGTCTGGACAGGCGGCACCAAAGGCGTACTATCAGAAAAACAGCGGCGTGCGGCCCGGTCAAGGAGGCGCGCGATGGGGCATGGAGCGTTGACGTTCGTCGTCACGGTGTTCGCCGAGGGGCAGCTGAGGCTGCCGTCCGGCGGGTCGGGTGAGGCCGACGCCGGGCTGACACAGCTGATCAACGGAGCGATGACCTCATGGTGGGCACAGGTCATCGCCATCGGCATGTACGCGGCCATCGCCTGCCTGCTGTACCGCAGCCTGCGCCGCCAGGACGACGGCAGCGGGCCGCCGGTCGAGCGACGCCGGGCGCGGGCCGTGGCGCTCGGCGTGCTGGTGGCGCTGGCTGCGCTCGTCGTCGTGGCTGCCGCGTTGCGGCCCGGCCCCCTGGTCCTCGTCGAGTACGTGATCCTGGTCACGTCGCTCGCCTACCTCATCATCCGCAACCTGGCGCCGGTCGTGCTCGGTGCCGGCGACGTGATCATGTGGGCCTTGAGCCCCCGGCGCCGGCGCGAGGCGCGAGCGGCGGCCGAGGCTGTCGAGGGGGCGCGCGAGCGGGGCGCCGCCCTCGACGCGGCCCTGGGCGAAGCCCTGGGCCGCGAGCACGGCGGCGCGCCCACCTCGCGCGCCCCCGCCTGAGGCCGCGCCGCACGCCTGAGTCCTGCGCGCCGGCCCCCGGCGTCGGCGCGCGCCGACACTCGGCGTCGGCCGGGGCGAACGAGGCGCGCCGGGCCGGCTGGCCGGCGCGGCGCGCCTTCGCTAGACTTCGAGCTCGTGAGCGGTCCAGTCGATACCCCGGCCTCCTCGCAGGGCAAGCCCGCGCGCCGGCCGCGCGTCTTCTCGGGCACGCAGCCGACGGGCGCCCTTCATCTGGGGAACTACCTGGGCGCCTTCCGCGGCTACGTCGCCATGCAGGAGACGCACGACTGCGTCTACTGTGTCGTCGACCTCCATGCCATCACGGTACGCCAGCCGCGCGCCGTGCTGCGCCGCAACACGATGGACGTCGCCAACATGTTCCTCGCCTGCGGCGTCGATCCCGAGCGGTCCATCGTCATGGTCCAGTCGCACGTCCCGCAGCACAGCGAGCTCGCCTGGATCCTCAACACGATCGCCTACATGGGTGAGCTGCGGCGCATGACGCAGTTCAAGGACAAGACCGGCGGGGGCGAGGGCGAGAGCGTCGGCGTCGGGCTCTTCGACTATCCCGTCCTCATGGCCGCCGACATCCTGCTCTACGGCAGCGATGCGGTGCCCGTCGGCGAAGACCAGAAGCAGCACGTGGAGCTCACCCGCGACCTCGCCGAGCGCTTCAACAACGCGTTCGGCAAGACCTTCGTCGTGCCCGAGCCTGTGATCCCGGTCGACGCCGCCCGCATCATGGGGCTCGACGACCCCACGAAGAAGATGAGCAAGAGCGCTGGTTCCGAGTACAACTACATCGCCCTGACCGACCCGCCCGACGTCATCCGGCGCAAGATCAGACGTGCGGTCACCGACTCGGGGACGGAGGTTCGTCCGGGGCCGGACAAGCCCGCCCTCACCAACCTGCTGACGATCTACTCGGCCCTGACCCGTGAGCCGGTCGAGACGATCGCAGAGAGATACGTCGGTAAGGGGTACGCGGAGTTCAAGAGCGACCTCGGCGACGTGGTCGTGGAGGCGCTCGCGCCCCTGCAGGCGCGCGTGCGCGAGCTCGAGGCCGACGAGACGTACACCCTCGGCGTGCTGAAGCGGGGGGCCGAGCTCGCCGAGTCGATCGCCGCGCGCACGCTCGCCAAGGTCCACGAGCGCCTCGGCCTCGTCCCCCGGCCACGGTGACGGCGATAGACTGGGCGCGGCGTCCAGAGGAGGACCGATGATCTCGATCGAGACGATGAAGTACCGCGCCAAGAAGATGGTCGGGCAGGAATTCCCTCTCATTTCCTGGCGGGGCAAGGGACGCATCGCGGCCGTCGACGACGTGAGCGTCGCCCTCCTCGTTCGCGGCCTGCGAGTCGACCTTACCTGGGACCGTCTCGTGGTGACGTGGAAGCGTGTCCTGGACGACTTCACACTCACGGTCGATGAACTCGGCGGCCGCGCCGACGCCGTCGGCATCGTGAGCTTCTTCGCTTTCATGCAGGGCGACGCCGTCGATGTGGTCGATACGGACGGCGCCCTCGTCCTCAAGGAGCGCCAGGGCATGCCGGTGCACCAGTACACTCAGGGGGCGAGCAGGCCTCGGTGAG
>ENA-UOWE01000505-UOWE01000505.1-activated-sludge-metagenome-genome-assembly--contig:-NODE-505-length-56910-cov-6.811239_pt1 | contig 56910 bp, 57 predicted proteins | sample MGYA00249841_ERZ761562 | MGnify/ENA primary metagenome ERZ761562 (study PRJEB28883, sample SAMN05720200) | activated sludge metagenome | isolation source: Anaerobic digester | place: Japan...
CGGCCGGACGCTCGGAGCGGATCCTCGGGATCGAGTCGAAGTTGTGCCGCGGCGGCGGGCAGGAGGTCGCCCACTCGAGACCTGCCCCGAAGCCCCAGGGGTCATCACTCGCGACGAGCGGGGCGCGGCGCCACGTCACCCAGACGTTCCAGAGGAAGACCAAGGTCGAGGCCCCCAGGAGGAAGGCGCCCACGGAGGACACGTCGTTCATCCACTGGAAGCCGTCCTCGGGCAGGTAGTCGGCGTACCGGCGCGGCATGCCCTGCATCCCCAGGACGTGCTGGATGAGGAAGGTCATGTGGAAGCCGATGAAGAGCATCCAGAAGTGAATCTTGCCCAGGCGCTCGTCGAGCATCCGTCCAGTCAACTTCGGCCACCAGAAGTAGTAGCCGGAGAACATCGCGAAGACGACGGTGCCGAAGACGGTGTAGTGGAAGTGGGCCACGATGAAGTAGGTGTCGGTGACGTGGAAGTCGATGGCGGGGCTCGCGATGATCACCCCGGTCAGGCCGCCGAAGAGGAAGGTCGCCATGAAGCCGAGCGCGAAGATCATCGGCGTGGCGAAACTCAACTGCCCCCGCCACATGGTCCCCAGCCAGTTGAAGAACTTCACTCCGGTGGGCACGGCAATGAGCATCGACATGATGGCGAAGAACGGCAGCAACACCTGACCCGTGCCGTACATGTGGTGGGCCCAGACCGACACCGAGAGCGCCGAGATCGCAATCGTCGAGAAGACCATGGTCTTGTAGCCGAAGAGCGGCTTCCGGCTGAAGCACGGGATGACCTCGGAGATGATCCCGAAGAAGGGCAACGCGATGATGTAGACCTCGGGGTGCCCGAAGAACCAGAAGATGTGCTGCCACAGCATCGGCCCACCGTTGTCAGGGTCGAAGACGTGGGCGCCGAACCGCCGGTCCGCGCCCAGGGCGAAGAGCGCCGCCGCGAGGGCCGGGAAGACCAAGATCACGAGGATCGACGTGAGCAATACGGTCCACGTGAACAACGGCAACCGGAACATCGTCATCCCGGGGGCTCGCATCGTGAGGATCGTGGTGATGAAGTTGACGGAGCCGAGGATGGTGCCGAACCCCGACAGCGCCAGCCCGAACACCCACAGGTCGCCACCGAGGCCGGGGCTGTAGGACACGTCCGACAGCGGCGCATACGCGAACCAGCCGAAGGCCGCCGCTCCCCCGGGCGTGAGGAAGCCACCGATGGCGATCAGCCCGCCGAAGAGGTAGAGCCAGTAGGACAGCATGTTGAGGCGGGGGAAGGACACGTCCGGAGCGCCGATTTGCAGGGGCATGATCGCATTGGCAAAACCGGCGAAGAGCGGGGTGGCGAAGAGCAGCAACATGATCGTGCCGTGCATCGTGAAGAGTTGGTTGAACTGCTCGGGGTTGTCGACAATATCGAGCCCCGGTTGCCACAACTCGGCCCGGATGAGCATCGCCAACGCTCCCCCGATGAGGAAGAACGCGAACGTCGTCGCGAAGTAGAGGTTGCCGATCACCTTGTGGTCGGTCGTGGTGATGATGCGCACGATGCGCTCCCCCGGCCTGGCAGGCGGGGTGCGAAGGAGGGATCGGGACCGGTCGGTCAGAGTCGCCGGAGCAGCATTGGGTATGCCGTGGGGCTGGCCCGTGGAGGCCGGGCGGATCCTTGGTTGGATCGCCATTTCATTAAATTACATCGAACGATGTGAAAAAAGGGTCTCGGGGACCGACAAATCAGGAGGCGTTGCCCCGAAGCCTCTCAACCGCGGTGGCGATGCGTTCGTCCGTGGCCGTGAGCGCCATGCGCACGTGTCGTTCCCCCGCTCGCCCGTAGAAGGCGCCGGGGGCGACGAGAATGCCGAGATCAGCCAGCCGTGCCACCGTCGCCCACGAGTCCTCGCCGGCCGTGCACCACAGATAGAGGCCGGCCTCGGAGTCGTCCACGCGCAGGCCCCACTGCTCGACGGCCGGTCGGAGGCGGGCCCGCCGATCGGCATAGCGAGCCCTGATCTCGGCGACATGAGCGTCGTCCCGCAACCCCGCCAGCAGTGCCCGCTGGACCGGCCACGGGACCATGAAGCCGGCATGCTTGCGGACCTCGAGCACCCGCCGGACGAGAGCGGGGTCGCCCGCCACGAACGCCGCGCGATAACCCGCGAGGTTGGACTGCTTGGACAGCGAATAGCAGACCAAGAGTCCTTCGGTGGATCCGCCCGTGACCCGCGGGTCGAGCAGGGATGGGGTCGTCGGCGGCTCGGCATCCCAGTCGATCGACCCGTCGCCAGCGTCGTCACGGTCACGCCAGTCCAGCTCGGCATAGCACTCGTCCGACGCGACGATCACCCCGTGAGCGCGAGCCCAGTCGACGACCTTGCGCAGGTGCCCGACGCCGAGGACCTTGCCCGTCGGGTTGCCAGGGGTGTTGAGCCACAACAACTTCGGAGTGGTCGAGGGCGTCAGCGGCCCGAGGCTGGTCAGCGAGTCGACGGCCAGCGGGGTTGCCCCGGCCAGCCGGGCACCGACGTCGTAGGTCGGATAGGCCGCGCGCGGGAAGCCGACGATGTCACCGGGGCCGAGGTCGAGCAGGGTCGGCAGCCAGGCCACGAGTTCCTTCGACCCCACCGTCGGGATGATCCCGTCGGGATCGAGACCGGGCACGCCGCGTCGACGGGCGAACCACTCCACGACGGCCTCACGCAGGTCCGGGGTGCCCCAAGTCTGCGGATATCCGGGGGCATCGGCCGCCTCCCGGAGCGCCGTCTGCAACACCGACGGCGTCGGGTCCACCGGTGTCCCGATGGAGAGATCCACGATCCCGCCTGGCGCTGCGGCAGCCCGCTCGCGAAAGGGGACGAGCGAATCCCACGGGAAGTCGGGAAGGGTGCGCACCCGGCATACCCCCTCAGATGGCGGCGTCACCCAAAGGTGACCACCGGCCGGTGCTCGTGGATCGGGTGACCCGGATCAGTGGTCGTGGACCTGGGGCGGGAGGGCGGCGATGAGCGGGTGGTCCTTGGGGATCATGCCCATCTTGGCGGCCCCACCCGGGCTGCCCAGGTCATCGAAGAACTCGACGTTGGCCTTGTAGTAGTCGGCCCACTGCTCGGGGGTGTCGTCCTCGTAGTAGATCGCCTCGACCGGACACACCGGCTCGCACGCGCCGCAGTCGACGCATTCGTCCGGATGGATGTAGAGACTGCGCTCGCCCTCGTAGATGCAGTCCACCGGACATTCTTCGATGCAGGCCTTGTCCTTGAGGTCCACACACGGCTGGGCGATCACGTACGTCATGCGCCACATACTATGCGCCCCATGGGTGCTGACGTGGACGCTGTCGCGCTCGGCAGCCGGGTCGTGATCCGCCACCGGCTGCCCGGGCCGGACGCCTTCGGACACACCCTGAGCGATGTCGTGGGCCAGCTCAACGGCCGTGACGACTCCTCCCTCACCGTCCTCACCAGACGCGGCGAAGTCCGCGTCGACCGGGACCTCATCACGGTCGTCAAGGTGGTGCCGCCCCGTCCCGCGCGGCGCGGTGCTGCCCATCGCGCGCTGTCCGTCGACGGGATGCAGGAGGTCATGGTCGGCGCGTGGGGCGCCCTCGAGCGCCAGTGGCTCGGCCGTTGGCAGTTGCGTGCCGCTCGCGGCTACACGCAGCGCGCCAATTCCGTTGCCCTGCTGGGCGACCCGGGCATGCCCCTCACCGAGGCCGTGGATCGCGCAAAGACTTGGTATGCCGTGCGCTCCCTCCCGCTCAACGTGACCCTCGCCGGGCCGGTCGGCTTCGAGGCAGCGCAGGACCCGGTAGGGGCCCTGCTCATCGGGCTCGGCGCGCAGGAGTCGGAGCGCTGCCACACGATGACCGCCGACACGGCCTCCGTGGTCGCGGCGCTGCCAGCAACGTCTGCTGCCAGAGTCGAGGTGGCCAGCGAACTGACCGACGCCTGGTTGGGCGCCCATCACGGCTACCGGTCCTCCGCCGGTCTGTCCGCGAGTGGGATCGCCGACGAGGGCTGGGTGGACACCGCCCGGGCCGTCCTCACGGGCTCACCGGCCCAACTCTTCGCCACCGTCACCGACGACGGGACGCCTGAGGGTGCGGTCGTCGCTGTCGGCCGCGCTGGACTCACGCCCGGGTGGGCCGGATTGGGGTCGGTCTGGGTCGATCCGGCCGCTCGCGGCCAGGGGCTTGCCCGGGCCGTCACTCGAGCACTGCTCGAGCGCTCTCTGGACCACGGCGCCCGGTCCACCCACCTCCAGGTCCTCTCGAGCAACGCACCGGCGCGGGCCCTCTACGAGGACATGGGCTTCCAGCCACACCACGACTATGTCAACCTCATCCAGGCCCCAGTCGAGTGGTCACTTGATGAACGAATAAGTGGGTCCATTCCGTCATCAAGTGACCACTCGACACGGGACAGTGGGCCGATCACAGCGCAACGGGAGGATCACGCATGACCCAGCTGACCGGCATACCCGATCCCCCGCTCTCCACGGACGAACTGCTCGACTACGCCCGCGCCGCAAAGGGATTCATGCCCGAGGACGAGGGCGACCTGCTCTTCGTCGTGGCTCGAGACGCCCTGGAGCACGGTCCCGGAGTCGAGATCGGCACCTGGTGTGGCAAGTCCGCGGTCATCCTCGGCGCCGCAGCCCGCGAGGCCGGTTCGGTCGTCTTCACCGTCGATCACCACCGAGGGTCGGAGGAGAACCAGCCCGGCTGGGAGTGGCACGACCCCACGCTCGTCGACCCCGAGGTCGGTCGGATCGACACCCTGCCCTTCTTCCGGCGGACGATCACCGGAGCCGGGCTCGAGGAGGAGGTCGTCGGCATCGTGGGGCGGGCGCCGACAGTGGCCCGGCACTGGGGCACCCCCTTGGCCTTCCTGTTCATCGACGGCGGGCACACGGACGAACACGTCACGAACGACTACGAGGGCTTTGCCCGGTGGGTCAGTCGAGGCGGGATCCTGGTCATCCACGACGTCTTCGAGCGGCCCGAGGATGGCGGGCAGCCACCCTGGCGGGTCTACCGCCGCGCGGTGACGAGTGGGGATTGGGACCTCGTGACCCACCGCGGCTCGATGCGCGTCCTCCGGAGGACCGGCGGCGACGCGGGCGACGAGGTCCGTTGACGAGCCTCAGAATTGGGAGACGTGGCTGATGCAGCCCTGGATGTCACCGATGATGTCAGCGGGCACCCCGGCATCCTCGAGGTGCGAGCGGCACCAGAACTTCCCGTAGAACCCGAAGCTGCCGAGGTTGACCCACTGGCCATCGACGTAGTGATGGAAGAACAGGCCGCCATCGCCGAGCTTGGCCTCGGCCACGGCCCAACTGCCTCGACACCGCTCCAGGGCAAGGTCGTAGGCATCGCGTGACGGCAGTCCGGGCTCGGCACAGTGGTCGACCGGAGCGGGGGGTGCGGTCTCGGCAGGAGGCGCGGGCGCTCCTGTGGCATCCTGCGCCGCGACCACGGTGTCGGCTCCCGGCGAAGGGGTCACGGTGACCGTCGCCACGGGCACTGACACGGTCACGGTCACCTCCGAGCCAGCCCCAGAGGTGGCATCGGCTCCGCAGCCGGCCACCACGAGCAGCCCGGCCCCCACGATGAACGCAAGGGGTGGGAGGTGGAAGGAGCCAGACCTGGACCGGTGCACTCGTCGATCCTCGCGCGTCGGGCGGCCGCTCATCGAGTCCACACTTCTGGGGACGTCAGGTGAGGCGGAAGATGCCTGCTCCGCCGGAGTGATCGGTGACCGCGTCGATCGCCAACAGGACCGCGGCCGACGTCCACGTCGAGCGTTCGAGGGGCCAACGGACCCCTTCGACATAGACCTGGCCGGTCCAATAGGAACCGTCGGTTTCCCGCAAGTGCTGGATCGACCGGATGAGTTGCTTGGCCCCGTCGCGGTCCCCGATCGCGTCAAGGGACAGCGCCAGTTCGCACGTCTCGGCCCCCGTCACCCACGGATGGTCAGCGACGCAGTGGATGCCGAGACCGGGCCGGACGAACTCGTCCCACCGCTTCTCCAGCCGCTCCCGCGCCGCCTCACCGCGCAGGGCACCACCGAGGACCGGGTAGTACCAGTCCATCGAATATCGGGAGTTGTCGATGAAGAGCGCCTCGTGATCACGGACTGCTTCGGCCAGACGCACGCGGGCTCGCGCCCAGGCGACCGCTGACTCCCCCACCCCCACGAGTTCAGCCAGGAGGATCCCACAGTCGAGGGAGTGCACGATGCTCGAACTGCCCGCGAGGAGCGCGGTGTCCCAGAGCGTGCCGTCCGCGCTTTCGTTCCAGGAGATGCCGCCCCACTCGAGTTGGCGGGCCACGACCCAGTCGAGGGCTCGGCGCACGTGCGGCCACATCACGTCGACGAAATCACGATCCTGGCGCACGAGCCAGTGGTGCCAGGCCCCGACGGCGATGTAGGCCACCTGATTGGAGTCCGCACTGGCGTCCTCGACGACACCGCGGGTCGAGCGCATCGGCCAGGTGCCGCCAGGACGCTGGGTCTCTCGGAGCCACAGGTAGGCCCGATCTGCGGCCTCGTGCTCTCCGAAGGCCGTCATGGCCATGGCTGATTCGGTGTGGTTCCACGCATCGACGTGCCGACGGCGCTCCCACCCGAAGGCTCCATCGGCCTCCTGGCAGGTCGCGAGCCATGCCGCGGTCTGCCGGGCTTCGGCCAGGGTCGGCATCCGCTCGGGGAAGCAGGCGTGGACAGGTCTGACCATGAGGATCCGTATGCCGGGGCTCAGGCAGGCTTGTGGCAGTAGAGGACCACGGACTTGGAGATGACGGGGTTGAGCACTCGATCAGCCGTCCGGGTCAGGGTCGGCGCCTGCATGATGTCCCAGACGAGGAGCCGGTGATAGGCCTTGACGAGCGGATTGTCGTCGTTGTCGACGCCGACCGCGCACTTGAGCCACCAGTACGGCGAGTGCAGGGCGTGGGCGAAGGAGTGGCCCTCCACGGTGAAGCCGGCTCGCGTCAACTTGGCAGTGAGTTCGTCCTCCTTGTAGATGCGCACGTGCCCGCCCTCAACCTCGTGGTAGGCATCCGACAGCATCCAGTTGATCTTCTCGGCGAACCACCGCGGCACGGTCACGGCCAGCACCCCACCGGGCGCGAGGACACGGAAGAGCTCGGCAATCGCCTTCTCGTCCTCCGGGATGTGCTCGAGGATCTCGGCCGCGATGATGCGATCGAACTCACCGTCGGCAAAGGGCAGGGCGAGAGCGTCACCCTCGACCGTGCGCGCAGCCGCCTCGGCCGGCACCTCTCCCTCGGCCGCCATGGCCTCGAACATCACACCGACCTCGTCGAGATCCTTGACACTCTGATCGAGGGCAGTGACGTCGGCCCCACGGCGATAGAGCTCGAAGGCGTGGCGGCCGGCGCCGCAGCCCATGTCGAGCACCTTCTCGCCCGGACGCACGCCGAAGCGATCGAAGTCAACGGTCAACATGCGTCAGATCCCTGCCTGCGTGGACACGGTGGGGCGCGAGCTTCGATCGCCGCGCGCCTGGTGGATGGCGTGTTCGTAGATCTTTGCCGTGGCCCTCGCGACGGCCTCCCACGAGAAGGTGGTCCGAGCCCGCTCTCGGGCCGCCTGACCCATGCGCTCGCGGCGATCGGGATCGTCGAGCAGAGCCCCGAGCGCAGCGGTCAGTGCCTCGGCGTCACCGGCGGGAACGATGTCGGCACACAGACCGGGCTCGCCGACCACTTCGGGGATCGCTCCGCCATCACTGACGACGAGGGGCGTCCCGCAGGCCATCGCCTCCAACGTCGGGAGCGAGAAGCCCTCGTAGAGCGAAGGGACGCAGACGATCTCGGCCGAGCCCATCGTCGCGGCCAGGTCCTCGACGGACAGGCCATGGACGAAGGTGACGATGTCGCCGATGCCGAGTCGGTCGACCAGTCGTTCGGTCACTCCGCCGGCGGTGGGCTTGGTGACCAGTGTGAGCGTGACATCCCGCTCGGTGCGCAACTTGGCCAAGGACTCGAGCAGGGTCGCGATGCCCTTCAGCGGGGAATCGGCCGACGCCATCGCGACGATGCGCCCGGGGACTCGCTTCCCGGCATACGGCGCAAAGACCTCCGGCTGCACGCCCAAGGGAATGACATCGATGCGCTCGGGGTCGACGCCGAACTCGCGCGCGATGTCGACGGCAGAGCTCTGCGACACCGTGACGATGTGCTTGAGCCCTCGGGCGACCTTGCCCTGCATCCGGAGGAAGCCGTACCAGCGTCGGAGAGAGAGCTTCTTGCGAAGGGTCGGCGCCGCTGCGAGGTCGAGCTTCCGGTCCATGGTGATGGGGTGGTGGATGCTCGCCACGAGGGGCAGGCCGAGTTCCTGGAGTTCGAGGACACCGTGGGCCAAGGTCTGGTTGTCATGGATGACGTCGAAGGTCTTGAGCGCATCCAGATGCTGCGCGACGAGGCGCTTGCCGAAGGTCCAGGGTTCCGGGAACCCAGCCGTGCACATGGTGGCGAACTCGAGGACGTCGATCCGGTCACGGAACTCCCGCAGGTGTGGGACCCGGAAGGGATCGGGCTCCCGATAGAGGTCCAGGCTCGGCACCTTGACGAGGTCGACCCCGGGGTCGAGTTCGGGGTAGGGCTGTCCGGAGAAGACCGTCACCTCATGGCCGAGGGCGACGAGCTCCCGAGAGAGATGCCGAAGGTAGATCCCTTGCCCCCCGCAATGGGCCTTGGATCGATAGGACAGCAACGCAACACGCACCACGAAAGACTAAGCGACGTCGACGGGCCTGCTGATTCCCTGATCCCGGTGGTGATCCGTCTCACTCCCGCCGGTGGCAGCCGCGATGACACCCTTGGCCGACATCCTCGGATGAGCTCACTGAGCGACGCCGAGGACCGCCAGATCGGGCGTTCCCCCACTGTGCGGTGCGGCGGCGAGGTTGCGGACTCCGCTTCCTGCCAAGTGCACGGCCACCCCCTCGCTGAGGGCGATGTAAGCCGCATCGTCCACGAGCGCCTGATCGGCACCGGCCCAGGCCTTCTCACGTGCGGCACGGTCGGCGATGATCCCGATCGTGCTCAGCGAGGCGTTCCAGTCCGGGTTGCTCCACCCACCGACATCCCTCCCGCGGTCGGTGTCCCTGAGGTTGAGCGAGGAGTCGAAGAGAGCCGGAAGCACGGTCGAGGCCGATCCCCACGATGGTGCCCAGGTCGACCACATCACGTCGTAGGACTCGGCCGCAGCCGACGCCGAGATGGTGGCGAAGTAGTCGTCAGTGATCGGCACGAGGATCGGGGCAAAGCCGGCCTCCGTCCACGTTGCGACCAGGGCGGCCATGGCCTTGTCCTGCAGCGGTCCGGGACGGTAGGCGACTCGGAGGGGCACCGGCGCACTCATCCCGGCTCCCATGAGGGCGGCACGTGCCGCGCTCGGGTCCGCAGCGGCCACGGGCGCGGGCGCCGACTGGCGCGCGATGAGCGTGCTGGGGATCACGGACGACACGGGACGGGCCGTGTCGGGGCCGCCGAGCGACACGGCATACCCGATGCGGTTCGTGGCCTGCGCGAGCGCCTGCCGGATCTCCCGCGTCGCCAGGGTCGGTGAGGTGACGTTGAGTGCGAGGTAGTCGACGAGTTCGGTCTCGGTGGCGAGCGAGCGCCCCGCCAGACCGGGGATCGCCGAGATCTGTTGGCGAAGGGCCGCCGGCGCCGGAGCCAGGGCCACCGCGTTGACGGCGTCGGCAGCATCGCGAACGACCCGGTTGGTCAGTTCGGGAGTCGTCATCCCGGTCTCGATGATGACCTTGTCCGGATAGGCACGACGCATCGGGTCCGAGGCCGTCGACCAGTTCGGGTTGCGCACGAAGGTGCCACCGGTCCGGGGGTCCCAGTCCCCCTGGAGCACATAAGGGCCGTTGGAGGCCAGAATCATCGACTCGTCGATCGACCCAGCAGCCGTCTCCTCGGGAGGTGCTGTGTCGAGACTGGCCTGGACGGGGGCGAAGGCGGCCTGGGTCACCATCTCGTCGAAATCAGCCACGGGAAGGGCCAAGGTGAAGGTGATCCGACGTTGGTCGCAGGCCACGGCCGACTCGAAGGCCGTCCGACCCGCTTCGTCGTCCGGCCCGGTGGCCCAAGGACCTGCGTAGGTGGACGAGCCGTCCGGCTTCTTCGGGATGGCGAGGACGGCGAGCGCGTCGAGAGCTCCACCCCTGACGGTGCTGGTGGCAAAGGTGCGCGCCACCCCATGACGGACATCAGCACAGGTGATCGTGCTGCCGTCCTGCCAGCGCGCGTCATCGCGCAGGGTGAAGGTCCAGGACTTGAGGTCCGAGCTGGCCGTGCCCGTGTCGGTCGCGAGATCACCGACCAGCCGATCGCCGGCCTGCCCTTGATCGCGTGGCGCGTAGGCCGTCAACGTCCGGTGGAGCATTCGCCCCGACAGGCTGGCAGCGGTCGGGTCGGCGATCCGCTGGGGATCCCACGTCTCGATCGGGTCCGTGGCAAGCAGGGTGAGGATGCCGCCCGGCGCCGTCGTGGTCGGCAGCGGCACGACGTCCGAGGCGTCGTCACCGAGGGAGCAGCCGCCCGCGAGACCGACGGCCGCAGCGGCCACCAGCCCCACGGCATACGTGCGGCGGGCCCGGCTCCGCACCGAGGCGGGCCGGGACCCCGACCGGACCATCAGCTCTTGCGAGCCCGCGATGCCGTGCGGCCGCGGACCACCTGGTCGAGTTCCACCTTGCGGATGCGGATCGCCTCGGGTGTGACCTCGCAGCACTCGTCCTCGCGGCAGAACTCCAGGGACTGCTCGAGGCTGAGCTTGCGCGGCGGGACGACCTTCTCGAAGTTGTCCGCCGAGGAGGCGCGCACGTTGGTGAGCTTTTTCTCCTTGGTGATGTTGACGTCCATGTCGTCGGCTCGGGAGTTCTCGCCGACGATCATGCCCTCGTAGACCTCGGTGCCCGGCTCGACGAAGAGGATGCCGCGCTCCTGCAGGTTGACCATCGCGTAGGCCGTGACCGGCCCGGTGCGGTCCGCCACCAGCGACCCGCTGATGCGGGTCGTGATCGGGCCGAACCACGGCTCGTACTTCTCGAAGACGTGGTGGGCGATTCCGGTGCCGCGGGTCTCGGTGAGGAACTGGGTGCGGAAACCGATGAGGCCACGGGAGGGCACGAGGAACTCCATGCGGATCCAGCCGGTGCCGTGGTTGCTCATCTGCTCCATGCGGCCCTTACGGGCGGCCATGATCTGGGTGATCGTGCCGAGGAACTCCTCGGGGGTGTCGATCGTGAGGCGCTCGACCGGCTCGTGGACCTTGCCGTCGATCTCGCGGGTGACCACCTGGGGCTTGCCGACGGTCAGCTCATAACCCTCGCGGCGCATCTGCTCGACGAGGATGGCCAGCGCCAGTTCGCCACGCCCCTGGACCTCCCAGGCGTCGGGGCGCTCCGTGGGGAGGATCCGCATCGAGACATTGCCGATGAGCTCGCGGTCGAGGCGGTCCTTGACGAGGCGCGCGGTGACCTTGGCGCCGCGCACGCGACCGGCCATCGGGCTGGTGTTGGTGCCGATCGTCATGGAGATGGCGGGCTCGTCGACCGTGATGAGCGGCAGCGGGATGGGGTTGTCCGCGTCGGCGAGGGTTTCGCCGATGGTGATGTCGGGGATGCCGGCGACGGCGATGATGTCGCCGGGGCCTGCCGACTGGCCGGCCTCGAGGGGCTGGCGCTCCAGGGCGTTGGTCATGAGAAGTTCGGTGATCTTCACCTTGGTGATCGAGCCGTCATGACGGCACCACGCGACCTGCTGGCCCTTGGCGATGCGGCCGTTGTGGACGCGCAGCAGGGCGAGTCGGCCCAGGAAGTTGCTCGCGTCGAGGTTGGTGACGTGCGCCTGGAGCGGGGCATCCTCCTCGTAGGTGGGGGCCGGGATGTGCTCGATGATCGTCGCGAAGAGCGCTTCGAGGTCCGCGCCGTCGGGGAGACCACCGTTGTCAGGGCGGGTGTGCGAGGCCCGACCGGCCTTGGCGCTGGCATAGACGGTGGGCAGGTCGAGGTAGTGCTCCTTGCCCTCGGAGTCCTCGATGAGGTCCATGAGCAACTCCATGACCTCGTCCTCGACCTCCTCGATGCGGGCATCGGGTCGGTCGACCTTGTTGATGCAGAGCACGACCGGCAGGTGGGCCGCGAGCGCCTTGCGCAGCACGAAGCGGGTCTGCGGCAGCGGGCCCTCCGAGGCGTCGACGAGGAGGACGACGCCGTCGACCATGGACAGGCCACGCTCGACCTCGCCACCGAAGTCGGCGTGGCCGGGGGTGTCGATGATGTTGATCGTCAGGCCGTCGGTGAGCCCGGCAGCGGCCGCCGCCGGCCCGGCATACCGGACCGCAGTGTTCTTGGCGAGGATCGTGATCCCCTTCTCACGCTCGAGGTCCCCCGAGTCCATCGCGCGCTCGTCGACGTGGTCGTGCTCACCGAAGGCTCCGGACTGCCAGAGCATCTTGTCGACGAGGGTGGTCTTGCCATGGTCGACGTGCGCGACGATGGCGACATTGCGGATGTCGTTCCGCGAGATTGTGGGCATTGGTCGATTCTCTCAGGCCGAAGGCCGTGCACGAAAACGAGTGTTCAGGGTCGCCTTGCCTGTCGATGAGATCCCGGGCACCCACAGCCGGCGTATGCCGGGTGGGCACCGCCCACGGACCGGTCCCGACCACCTTCGGTGAGCTCCCGGCATACCCCCGGAGGTCTCACTCCGATAAACACTTTCGTCGAGTGCTTGAGCGACGGGAAATCCTCGCTAGGTTTGGCCGCGTGTGCGCGGAGACACACGGCCCTTGGCACCTCTGCGCGCTCGACCCACCGCACCGACAGCACGGCCCCGGACCCAGAAGGACTCCGGTTCGCACACCCAAGCGAGGTTATTGATGACGTTCAAGCGCAAGGTGGCCCCCGTGGTCGCCCTGACGACTGTGGCGCTCGCGCTCACCGCCTGCGCCTCCTCGAGCCGCGACACCGGCTCGACCGACAGCAGCAGCGGAGCATCCAGCGAGGGCGCCGGCACCTTCACCTTCGGCGCTGCCGGAGCCCCGAAGTTGTTCGACCCGTTCTACGCCACTGACGGCGAGACCTTCCGGGTCAGCCGCCAGATCTTCGACACCCTGGTCGACATCAAGGCGGGCGCCGCGACCCTCGAGCCGGGTCTGGCCGAGAAGTGGGAGCCCAGCGCGGACGGTCTGGACTGGACCTTCACCCTCGCCAAGGGCATCAAGTTCTCCGATGGCACGCCGTTCAACGCCGAGGCCGTCTGCAAGAACTTCGAGCGCATGTTCGACCAGAACGAAGCCGGCGCCACGGCGGCCGAGTACTGGGGCGACAACATGGGCTCCTTCAAGGACAAGCCCGAGGACTCCCTCTACAAGGGCTGCGACGCAAAGGACGAGTCGACCGCGATCATCCACATCACGCGGGCGACCTCGAAGTTCCCGGCGATGCTCTCGCTCACCTCCTTCTCCATGCAGTCGCCGACCGCGATGGACGCGGGCAAGGCCAACGACGTCCAGAAGGCCGGCGAGGGCTTCACCTACCCGGCCTACTCCAAGGCTCCGGTCGGCACCGGCCCGTTCAAGCTCGAGAAGTACGACGAGGCCAACAAGACCGTGACCTTGGTCCGCAACGAGGACTACCACGGTGAAAAGGCCAAGTCCGCCAAGCTCGTCTTCAAGATCATCCCCGACGAGGCGACCCGTCGACAGGAACTCCAGGCCGGCAGCATCGACGGTTACGACCTGCCCAACCCGGTCGACTGGAAGGGTCTCAAGGACGCTGGCTTCAAGGTCGAGGTCCGTCCCGCCTTCAACATCTTCTACCTCGGCCTGCAGCCGAAGAACAACGAGAAGTTGAAGGACCTCAAGGTCCGCCAGGCGATCTACCACGCGATCAACCGCGAGCAGCTCGTGAAGACCCAGCTGCCCGAGGGTGCGACCGTGGCCACGCAGTTCATGCCTGAGGCCGTCAAGGGCTACAACAAGGACCTCAAGCCCTACACCTACGACCTCGAGAAGGCCAAGAGCCTCCTCAAGGAGGCCGGCGCCGAGGGCATGACCCTCAACTTCGCCTTCCCGTCCGAGGTCTCGCGCCCGTACATGCCGAACCCGCAGAAGCTGTACGACGCCATGAAGACCGACCTCGAGGCGGCCGGCATCAAGGTCGAGACCACCACCAAGCCCTGGAACGGTGGCTACCTCGACGACGTGTCGGCGTTCAAGTACGACGCCTTCCTCCTCGGCTGGACCGGTGACTACGACTCGGCCGACAACTTCATCGGCACCTTCTTCGGCAACCTGAAGACCAACCGGTTCGGCACCTCGGACCAGGCCTTCGGCGCCGACCTGGCCGCTGAGCTCAAGAAGGCCGATGGCATCGTCGACGAGGCCGAGCGCACCAAGGCCTACGAGACGCTCAACCAGAAGATCATGGAGGAGTGGCTGCCTGGCCTGGCCATCAGCCACTCGCCGCCGGCCCTCGTGGTCAGCGACAAGGTCGAGGGTCTCGTGGTCAGCCCGCTGACCGCCGAGAAGTTCGCCTCGGTGTCCGTCAAGAAGTGATCTGAAACGGGGTCGAAACCACTAGGGTTCGAACCCAACAGACCGTGATGGCCGCCCCGGTCACTAGGCCGGGGCGGCCATCGCCGTCCGAGGTGGGCATCGACGTGGGAAGGACACGGGCGTGCTGAGGTACATCGTTCGACGAATGTTCCAGATGGTGGGGGTGATGTTGGCCCTCTCCCTGCTGCTCTTCCTCTGGCTCCGCTCCCTCCCCGGCGGCACGGTCTCCGCGATGCTCGGCGAGCGCGCCACCCCCGAGTCCCGGGCCCGCCTGACCAAGGCGCTGGGGCTTGATGAGCCCCTCTACGTCCAGTACGTCAGGTTCATGGGGCGGGCCTTCAAGGGGGAGTTCGGCACCTCGACCGCCGTCCTCCCCGGCGCGGATGCCTTCGACATCTTCCTCAAGCGTTTCCCCGCGACGCTCGAGTTGAGCTTCTTCGCCATCCTGCTCGCCGTGCTGCTGGCGATCCCGCTCGGTTACGTGGCGGCTCGTCGCCGCGGCAGCGCCGTCGACAACGCCGGCATCGTCACCAGCCTCGTGGGCGTGGCGGTCCCCGTCTTCTTCCTCGCCTTCCTGCTCAAGTACCTGTTCGCGATCAAGTGGGGGATCCTGCCGGCCTCAGGTCGTCAGGACAGCCTCAACTGCACCCGCGTCACCAACTTCTTCATCCTCGACGGCCTGCTCACGCGCGAGTACGACTGCACGTGGAGTGCCCTGAAGCACCTGATCCTGCCCTCGCTGGCGCTGTCATCGATCCCCTTCGCGGTCATCTTCCGGATCACCCGCGCGAGCGTCCTCGATGTCCTCAATGAGGACTATGTCCGGACGGCCGAGGCCAAGGGCCTGGCGAACAAGACCATCAGGGGTCGCCACGTCCTGCGCAACGCCCTTCTGCCGGTCGTGACCACGGTCGGCCTCCAGGTCGGGGCGCTCCTCGCTGGCGCGGTCCTCACCGAGCGCGTCTTCAACTATGGCGGCATCGGCGACACCCTCGCCGTCTCCTTCTTCAGCCGCGACTACTCGGTGCTGCAGGTCCTGATCCTCGCGGCCGCGGGTGTCTTCGTCATCGTCAATCTGCTGGTCGACATCTCCTATGCCGTCATCGACCCACGCGTCCGGACTAGGTGAGGCTGCGATGACCAATCCCCTGAAGAAGTACGGCGACGCCCGCAAGGAGCGCATCGACGACCTGGCCAAGCTGGCCAAGCCCCGCCAGACCGCCGCGGTGGGCTCCAGCGTGAGCGCTGGTGGCACTGGAGGGCCGGGTTCGGTCGGCGTCGACGACGCCGGCACGGTGCACGAGGCACCGGGTGTCTCCCTCATCGCGAGCGCGTGGCGGCGGCTCCGCCGCAACCCGGTCTTCCTCACCGGTGCCTTCATCACGGTCAGTTTCATCCTGCTGGCGATCTTCGCGCGCGTCATCGCACCGCACGACCCCGCGATCGGCTACCTCATCGACAAGGTCCGGCCCCAGTCCAACCCGGTTCCCGGGCCGGAGGAGGGCTTCCCACTCGGCGCCGACAACGTCGGGCGCGACCTGCTGTCCCGTCTCATCGTCGGCTCGCAACAGACCCTCATCGTCGGCGTCTTCGCCACTGTGTTCGGCCTCATCGGGGGACTCATCCTGGGGACCCTGGCCGGCGCCTTCTCGGGCTGGATCGACTCCACGGTCATGCGCGTCGTGGATGTCATGCTCTCGATCCCCTCCCTCCTGCTCGCCCTCTCGATCAGCGCCCTGGCGCCCAGCCCGAGCCAATGGACATTGATCATCGCCATCGCCGTGGTCCAGGTCCCCATCTTCGCCCGATTGCTCCGGGGCACCATGCTTCAGCAACGCTCCAGCGACCATGTCCTCGCGGCCAGGGCGCTCGGGATCAAGCGGAGCGCGATCATCTTCCGGCACATGCTCCCCAACGCGCTTGGGCCGGTCATCGTGCAGGCCACCCTCGTGCTCGCCGTCTCGATCATCGATGCGGCGGGCTTGTCCTTCCTCGGTCTCGGCAACCCCGACGACCGTGCTCCGGAATGGGGCCAGATGTTGGGCCAGTCCCAGCAGTTCATCTATGACGACCCGCAACTGGCGTTCTATCCCGCGGCGTGCATCATCGTCGTGGCGCTCGGCTTCACCCTCATGGGCGAGTCCCTGCGGGAAGCCCTCGACCCCAAGAGCCGGAGGTGACCTCGGTGACGCGGTCCACGGATGCTCCCCTGCTGAGCGTCGAGAACCTCTCCGTGACCTTCCAACGTCAAGGCGAGGAACCCTTCCGCGCGGTCGACGGCGTGAGTTTCGCGGTCCGCCCCGGCGAGACCGTCGGTCTCGTCGGTGAGTCCGGGTGCGGTAAGTCGGTGACCTCACTCGCGATCATGGGCTTGCTGCCCAAGCGCGGCAACAAGGTGACCGGTCGGGTGGACTACGAGGGCACTGACCTGCTCTCGCTCTCCGACGATGCCATGCGGGACCGCCGTGGCAAGGACATCGCCATGGTCTTCCAGGACCCGCTGTCCTCGCTCAACCCCGTCATCCCGGTGGGGGTGCAGGTCACCGAGGTCCTCGAGCGCCACCGCGGCATGTCGCGCAAGGCCGCCATGCCGATGGCCGTCGACCTGCTCAAGCGGGTGGGCATTCCCGACCCCAACCGCCGCGTCAAGGACTACCCCCACCAGATGTCGGGAGGCATGCGTCAGCGCGCGCTCATCGCCATCGCGCTGGCATGTGCCCCTCGCCTGCTCATCGCGGACGAACCCACCACTGCCCTGGACGTCACCATCCAGGCCCAAATCCTCGCCCTGCTCAAGGAATTGGTCCAGGACACGGGCACCGCGCTGATCATGATCACCCACGATCTCGGTGTCGTGGCCGGGCTCTGCGACGAGGTCAACGTGCTCTATGGCGGCAAGATCGTCGAGCGTGGTGACCGGCACGAGCTCTTTGCCGATCCCCGTCATCCCTACACCAACGGTCTGCTGAACTCGATTCCCCGCCTGGATGCGCCCGCCGGTGAGCGGCTCAACCCCATCCCGGGGTCGGTCGCGGACAACCTGCCCTGGGATCACGCCTGCGCTTTCGCCCCCAGGTGCTCGCAGCCGATCGAGGTGTGCACGGCGACGATGCCCGAGCTCGAGTCCGCTGGGTCGCGCGCGCTGCGTTGCCACAACCCGGTGCAGCGCACCGAGTGGAAGGAGGATGCCCGATGAGCTCGCAGGAACACGAGCCACGTGCCGAGGGCACGGACGCCACGCCCCCAGCACAGCCCGATCGCGGCTCGACCGACCCGAGCGCCGGCGACATCCTCGTCGACGTGCGAGGGGTCAAGGTGCACTTCCCGATCAAGAAGGGCGTCATCTTCGACCGCACCGTCGGCTATGTGTATGCCGTGGACGGGGTGGATCTGCAGATCCGCAAGGGCGAGACCTATGGCCTCGTCGGTGAGTCAGGGTGTGGCAAGTCCACTCTCGGCCGAGCGATCCTCAACCTCGAGCCACCGACCGATGGATCGGTCTTCTTCCAAGGTGTCGACATCGCCAGCCTCAAGGGCGAGGAGTTGCGGCGCAAGCGCCAGGACATCCAGATGGTCTTCCAGGACCCCCTGTCCAGTCTGGACCCGCGCCAGTCCGTCGAGTCGCTTCTCGTCGAGGGCATGCAGGCGCACGGCCTGGCCAAGAACGCCAAGGACGCCCGCCCCCGGCTGCGCGAACTGCTCAAGGCCGTCGGCCTGCCACCCGTGGCGCTGTCGAAATATCCGCACGAGTTCTCTGGCGGGCAACGACAGCGCATCGGCATCGCCCGGGCCCTGTCCGTCGAGCCCGAACTCATCGTGGCCGACGAGCCGGTGAGCGCCCTCGACGTCTCCGTCCAGGCCCAGGTGATCAACCTGCTCGAGGACCTGCAGGAGGAGTTCGGGCTCACCTACCTCGTCATCGCGCACGATCTCGCCGTCGTCCGGCACATCAGCGACCGCATCGGGGTCATGTATCTCGGAGCCCTGGTCGAGGAGGCGACGGGCGCCGACCTCTACGCCGAGCCCCTCCACCCCTACACCCGCGCTCTGCTCTCGGCAGTCCCCGTGCCCGATCCCCTCATCGAGGACAAGCGCGAGCAGATCCTCCTCACCGGCGACCTGCCCTCCCCGTCCAATCCCCCATCGGGGTGCCGCTTCCACACCCGGTGCCCGTGGCGCCAGGAGACTCGGTGTGACACAGAGCGGCCGGAGCTCAGGGTGCCGGACATCGCCGGCATCCCGAGCACGCACCGGGTGGCCTGCCACTGGGCCGAGCAGATCCACAGCGGCGAGATCTCCCCGCACGAGGTCGAGGCCGTCGCGATCGCCCCGGAGGACTTCGAGTCCGGCGCTGGCGACCTCATGGGACCCGCTTCGCTGACCGAGGCCCTGTGACCGCTGCCCCATCGGAGCAGGACGAGGACGAGCAGGGCGAGCACGACGAGCCGCACGGTTCACGCCTGACCGATCGTCTCAACTGGTTGCGTGCCGGAGTCCTCGGCGCCAATGACGGCATTGTCTCGACGGCCGCACTCGTCATCGGGGTCGCCGCCGCCACCGATGACCGCAGGGCCATCCTCACGGCCGGACTCGCAGGGCTGGCCGCCGGGGCCATGAGCATGGCGGCCGGCGAATACGTGTCCGTGAGCACCCAAAGGGACACTGAGAAGGCGCTCATCGCCAAGGAGAAGCGCGAGTTGCGGGAGGAGCCGGAGGCGGAGTTGGCAGAGCTCACCGAGATGTATGCCGAGAAGGGCCTTCCCCATGACCTGGCCCAGGACGTCGCCGTCGCCCTGACCAAACACGACGCCCTGGCGGCCCACGCCGAGGTCGAACTCGGGATCGAGCCGGGCAATTACACCAACCCTTGGCAGGCCGCTGTCGCCTCGTTCGTGTCCTTCAGCCTCGGTGCGTTGCTCCCCCTTCTTGCCATCATCAATCCGCACGAGGGGTGGCGCATCCCGTTGACGGTTCTGGCCGTGGTCCTGGCGCTCACGGCGACCGGCTGGTTGAGCGCACGACTGGGACATGCCCGTCCGACTCGAGCCATCCTGCGAAATGTCGGCGGTGGCCTCCTGGCCATGGCCGTGACCTACGGCATCGGTGCCCTCGTCGGCACCCAGATGGGGTGACACACGTGACCCAGATGCTCATCGTCCAGCATGAGGACGACGATCCGATCGGTCTGCTCGGTGAGCGCTTCGAGGAGTTGGGCGTGTCCCTCGACGTCCGCCGCGGCCACCGCGGTGAGACCATCCCCGAGGACCTCGACCCTTCACGTCACCAGGGACTCATCGTCCTCGGCGGATCCATGGGCGCCGATGACGACGCCGAACACGCATGGCTGACCCACACGAAGTCCCTGCTGCGATGGGCCGTCACCACGCAGGACGTCGCAGTCCTCGGGATCTGCCTGGGTCACCAGCTGCTCACGAGCGCCCTCGGTGGACGAGTGGGGCGCAACCCTGCCGGCCGGGCACTGGGGCTCTCCCCCGTAGGACTGCTGCCCTCCGGCGACGACGATCCGCTCCTCGCGGGCACCTCAGGAGCCCTCGCCCTCCAGTGGAACGACGACGTGGCGCTCGAGCTCCCCACTGCCGCAACGGTCCTGGCGCGCTCACCGGACGGCGCTCCCCAAGCCGTGCGTTTCGGCTCGCGTGCGTGGGGGGTGCAATTCCACCCGGAGGTCGATGCGGCCACCTTCGCGAGTTGGAGCGAGGTCCCCGACGACAAGGCCAAGGCGGCGTATGCCGCGGAGCCGGCCCTCCGGCATACTTGGCGTCCGTTGGCGGACCGTTTCACCCGCCTGTGCGGGCCCTCCCCAGACCGTCGAAAGTAGTCTCCGACCCGCCCGGGATGCGCCAGCCGGTCCCGCGGCTACTGTCGACTGTCTCCGCGAAGAGCAGCCGCGAGACGAGGCGCGAGGGGCGCGCTCATGGCCTCCTCGAGCGACAACGGCGAACCGTCGGGCCCAGAGAGCGGCACGCACCAGTTGGGGTATTCGCGATTGGTACCCGGCTGGTTGACCGCACGCTTGTCCCCGACGAGGTCGGCCAGGGCATAGCCCAGCATCCGACTCGGGGACTGCGAGAGCCAGGCGTGCATCGCCTCCGTCATGGCCGCATCGTCGCTCTCCGGGGCGAGCAGTCCACGGTGGACCAGTGCCTGACGCACGGTCTCGATGGAGTGCTGCTCCTGTGCCCGCTCCTCCTCCACCGAGCGGGTGAGCAGGCCGAGACGCTCACGCACGGCAACATGTTCCAACGACAGATAGCCAGCCGTGGGTGGCAGGTCGTGGGTCGTCACGCTGGAGAAGCACAGCGAGCGATAACGCTCCGGAGGCAGCGGCTGCCCATCGGCCCACTCGAACCACATGATGCTGGTGCCGAGCAGCCCTCTCTCCAAAAGGTATTCGCGGGTCGATGGCTCGACGACACCGAGGTCCTCACCGATGACGACGGCCCCGGCCCGTTGGGCCTCGAGCACGAGGATGCCGATGAGCGCCTCGTGGTCGTAGCGGACATAGGTGCCCTCCGCCGGCGTGCCACCCTCGGGGATCCACCACAGGCGGAAGAGTCCGATGATGTGATCGACCCGGATGCCTCCGGAGTCGCGCAGGACGGTCCTGACCATGTCCCGGAAGGGCGCATAGCCGAGCTCGGCCAAGCGATCGGGTCGCCATGGAGGCTGGCTCCAGTTCTGGCCCAGCTGATTGAACTGGTCCGGCGGGGCCCCGACGGTGACACCCGCAGCGAGCGCGTCGGCCAGACCCCAGGAGTCGGCACCCACGGGGTGCACCCCGACGGCCAGATCATGGATGACCCCGAGCGACATCCCGGCGTCTCGTGCTCGGCGCTGCACCTCGGCCAGTTGGCGCTCGAGGTGCCACTGCAACCAGCAGTGGAAGTCGATCCGCTGGGCGTGTTCCTGTCGGAACGTCTCGATACCCGAGCTCGAGGGTGACGTGAGGTCGGCAGGCCAGTTCGTCGCCGGGAGACCCTCGACATCCGCGATCGCGCACCACGTCGCGAAGTCGAGCAGACCCTGTCCCTCCCGCTCGCGGTAGGTGGCGAACTCCCCGACCCGCCGGCCCGTCAGGCCGGCCGCGTGGAGGATCTCCAGGGCTTCCCGCTTGAGCGACCAGGAGGCGTCGCGGTCGATGGTGTCCGAGTCGTTGAGGGAATGGGCACGCGACGCCAGCGCCTCGACCTCACGAGCAGCGCTCGGCTCCAGACCGATGACCTCGGGGATGTCCTCCACCCGCAGATAGAGGGGATTGACGAAGCGTCGCGTGGTCGGCAGATAGGGCGAGGCCTCCATCGGCACGATCGGCTCGGCCGCGTGCAGGGGGTTGACGAGGACGAACTCCGCGCCGAGGCGCTCGGCCGACCAGGTCGCCAGCGCGGCGAGGTCGGACAGATCTCCCACGCCCCAACTGCGCGCTGACCGCACCTGGTAGAGCTGGGTCATCAGACCGGTGGCAGGGTCCTCACCAAGGGCAGTTGGCAGAGTGAGTCGCTGGGGCGTCACGATGAGGGTCGCGGTCGCCGATGGGGCCGCCTCGGACAGTGCGATGACCTGGTGCCAGCCGGTCGGCAGGTCTCCCGGCAGCTCAAAGGTGGCCACGCCCAGGACGACCCCGTCGACCTCACGTGGCTCCACCCATTGGTCGACCTGGGCCGTCTCCCGACGAGACCCGTCCTCGAGTTCGACCTCGAGGCGTACAGCTGAGCCATGCGGCACGCAGACCTGCACCCATGGGGTCCAACCCTCCCGGGTGACGACGGTCGGCGGCAGGGTGCGACGCCAGGGCGACAACTCGAGGTCTCGGAGCGCGGCCGCGGCCGATTCGTCGGTGTTGCCATCGATCCCGAGGGCTGCGAGGACGGCCCTGATGCTCTCCGCCGAGACGACGGTGTGCTGGCCCTGCCAGTCCCAGAAGTCGGTGGCGATGCCCTTGGCTCGGGCCAATTCGGTCAGGACGGACGAGGGCTCCGAAGACATGGCGACCATCCTGCCAAACCTTCGGGCCGCCTCCCCACAAAGCCAAGGCGAGGTATGCCGGGAGTCGACTCCCGGCATACCTCGCCTTTGCTTTGCTGCCGGCTCAGCCGCGGACGCGGGCCGTCCGCAGGTAGGGCTTGATCTCCTCGACGTCGTCGAAGGCCTCGCGTGCGTCGTCGGTGGAGACGGTCGGGGGCACGATGATCTTGTCGCCGACCTGCCAGTCGACCGGGGTCGCGCAGGCGCCCTTGTCGGCCTGCTGGAGGGCGTCGACGCAGCGGATGATCTCGTCGAAGTTGCGGCCCGTGGACTTGGGGTAGGTCATGGTCAGGCGGACCGTCTTGGCCGGGTCGATGACGAAGACGCTGCGCACCGAAGAGCTGTCGCCCTGACCCGGGTGGATCATGTCGTAGAGCTCGGCGACGCGCTTGTCGCCGTCGGCGATGATCGGGTAGTCCACGCTCGCTCCGGCGAACTCCTCGATGTCGGGCTTCCAGCCGTTGTGGTCATCGACCGAGTCGACGGACAGAGCGATGGGCTTGACGCCGCGGTCGGCCCACTTGTCGGCGAGTTGTGCCACCCGCCCGAGCTCAGTGGTGCAGACCGGCGTGAAGTCGGCCGGGTGGCTGAAGAAGACGACCCAGTTGTCGCCGGCCCAGTCATGGAAGTCGATCTGGCCCGCGGTGGAGTCAGCGGAGAAGTTGGGGGCCTTGTCGCCCAGGTGCAGAGCCATGGTGGCCTTTCGATCGCAGTGGGTCTCGTGAGTGCGCCGTGCCGGCCTCGATGACGACGACAACGAACCGCGAGGTATGCCGTGGCCACCTTCGCAGATGAGTCGCCTCGCGTCGCGGGCGCGTCCACCATGTGTCTGCGCGATCTGGATGACGGAGTGGCACGCACGGCGCCAGCCGGGCTGAACTCTGATAGAAGTGCGCCATGACTGCACAGACCTCCCAGCGCTCGGTCCTCATCTCGGGAGCGGGCTCGGGCATCGGGCGGGCCACCGCGCTGACCTTTGCTCGGCGGGGTTGGCTTGTCGGCGCCTTCGACATCGACCCCGGAGCGCTCGAGAGCCTGACTGCAGAGGTCGAGGCGCAGGGGACAGGGCACGTGGTCACCGGAGTGCTGGACGTGCGTGAGGCGGGGCAGTGGGAGGCAGCGCTGGAGACGTTCGCTGCGGCGAGCGGGGGTCGGCTGGACGTCCTGGTCAACAACGCCGGGATCCTGCAGTCGGGCCGCTTCGCCGAGATCGGCCTCGCGGCCCAGCAACGGACCGTCGAGGTCAACGTGATCGGCGTCCTCAACGGCTGCCACACGGCATACCCGTTGTTGCGGGCGACGCCCGGGAGCCATGTCGTCAACCTGTGCTCGGCCTCGGCCATCTACGGGCAGCCGGACCTGGCCACGTATTCGGCGACGAAGTTCGCCGTGCGTGGACTGTCCGAGGCGCTGGACCTCGAGTGGGAGAAGGAGGGCATCTCGGTGACCGCGATCTGGCCGCTCTTCGTCAACACGGCCATGGTCGACGGGATGGACGTCGGGTCCCAGCGCAAACTGGGCGTCAACCTCGTGGCCGAGGACGTGGCCGATGTCATCCTTGAGGCGGTGACCCCGCCCAGCGCCCGGGTGCACCTGCCACACCGTGTCCACCGGGCCGTGGGCACTCAGGCCAAGGCGCTCCTCGCGTCCTCGGCTGTGGGGCCGGCGTGGCTCAACCGCTTGGTGAACCGGCGTCTCGCGAACTGACCTTCGCCGGATGGGACCTTCGCCGGAGGCGGGAGATGATCGCCCAGATCAGAACCACGAGTGCGAAGGCAAGCAGGGCGAACTTGATCGTCGCTATGAGTGAGGCGACCGGGACGATCAGCACGGACGTCGAGTCGTGGAGACCCCGCAAGAGGGCGATGTTCTCGACCACGTCGCAGGCGCCCGCCACGGGTACGGCCATCAAGGCGAGTCGGGCTGCACCCGCCAGCTTGAGTGAAGCCCAGATGGTGACCACATAGGACGGTATCCAGAGGAAGTCCCACCAGATCTGTTCCTGAGCAGCGCGCACACCGGCGGAGCCCCAGGCAGTCGTGATCCCTTCGAATCTCGCTGAGGTCCAGGCGAATTCGAGGTCAAGGATTCCGTGTCCACCCGCGCGAAGGATCGTTTCGAGGGGACCCAGCCACACGGCATACACGGCATAGGTGGCGACCATCCCGATCGCCCAAAGGAGCCAGAGACGTCCGCGAGAGTTCACTGGCGCACTCTAAGGGCGAGAGGACGGCTCCAGCCGAACTGCGCCCGGTGATCAGGCGCGCAGCGGCGCCAGTGCCCGGCCGGTCTCAATCACCTGGTTGACGACGTTCTGGAATTCCTTGGCGCGGCGCTCCTGCGGCGTGAAGTCCCCGTCGGTGAAGTCCGAGAAGGTCGACAGCGACACCTGAGCACGCACAGCCATGAGGCGGGCGTTGGCCGTGATGACGCGCCACTGCTCAACCGAGCGCACTCCCCCGTCGGCGCCGTAGGCGACGAAGCCGACCGCCTTGTGCGACCACTCGGGGTAGAGGACGTCGAAGGCGTTCTTCATCGCGGCCGGGACACCGTGGTTGTATTCGGGCGTCACCCAGAGGAAGGAGTCGAGCGCGTCGATGGCCTTGCTCCACTCCCGCGTCTGGGGCACCTCGTACTTCCGGTTGGCCGACCCGGGGACGGTGGGTTCGCAGAGCAGCGGCAGGTCGAAGGACTTGAGGTCCACGAGCTCGAAGGTCGCGTCATCCCGGTCCTTGACCTGATCCATGACCCACTCGGCGACGCTCTCGCCGACCCGGCCGGGACGGGTGCTGCAGATGATGATGCCGATCTTCATGTGAGCTCTCCTCGGGTGGGTGGGACGCTGGGTCAGTCCGCGTATGCCGTGACACACCTTCACCACTCAGCCTGCCACGCACGCGGCCGGGATGGGACAGCGACCACACGGCGTCCGCCGGCGCGCATCAGCGCGCACCCACCCCGATCGGGGCGGTGGCAGCCTTGCGGGGCCAGATCGTGTAGCTCACGGCCCAGAGCAGATCGATCATGAGGATGAAGCTGGCCCATTGGTAGGTGGAGGCGAGCGCTTCCGTGCGGTCCGGCTCGCCGACCCAGGCGATGAGGAGCCAGGTCATGGCGCAGGCGGTGGCCGCGGCGAGTGCCGTGCGTGCGACATCTGCCCAACAGAGGCGCATGTAGGCCGTGCCGTGGAGCTTCGCGGGCGCCGGTCCACCGGCGAAGCGGTGGGCGAAGCGGATGTCGGCCCAGCGGATCAGACGATGCCCGTAGGCGATCGAGAAGCCGAGGTAGAGAGCGGCCAGGCTGTGGGCGAACGTGGCCGTTGCTCCCGAGCGCAGGTTGAGCGCCACGGCGAGGAGCAGGATGAGGTCGACGAGTGGGACGAGCGCCAACATGACCAGGCCCGCACGCGGCCTGCGCAGCGGATAGCGAAGAGCAAGCCCGAGGAGGATGACAACCCAGAAGGCGATCTCACACGTAACGATGATGGTCAGGATCATGAGTTCCTCTTTGTTGATACGAGTGTGCTCACACACAAGTTAACACAGTCGTACTACGATGGGTTCCATGCCGAAGCTGATCGATCACGAACGCAGAGCCACGGACATCACCGAGGCGGCGTGGCGTGTCCTCGTGCGGGACGGGGCCAAGGCAGTGTCGGTGCGCAATGTCGCCGCTGAAGCAGGACTGGCGACGGCCTCCTTGAGGCGCGCCTTCCCCACCCAGGATGCACTTCTTGCAGGCTGTCTCGAGCTGCTGGGCGAGCGTGCTCGACGGCGGATCGGCGCGCTGCCGCACAAGCGCGGGACGCAGGCCTGGGCCCTGGCCGCACTGGCCGAGACGATGCCCTTGGACGATGCACGGCGGGTCGAGATGGAGGTCTATCTCACTCTTGGGACGGCCGCTCTGACCGACCCGGTGCTTCGCACGGCCCATGCCCGGATCGACGGTGGGCTCAAAGGTCTGTGCACCGCCGTCGTGGATTCCCTGCTGCCGACCACTCGTCGCCGACAGCGCGCGCGAGAGGTCCGGCATCTGCATGCGCTGCTCGACGGACTTGCCCTGCATGTGCTGCTGGGCATGGACGCGCGAGAGGCCTTGGGGGTGCTCAAGGCTCACCTCGAGTCGCTACGCAGAGTCTGACCGCCAATTGGATTGCCTCCCAAGGACTCCGAGTGACAGCATCGATGACATGGGGACACCGAGTGGATTCGACTGGAGGGAGCGCACGGACGGCTCGGTCGTCATCACCCACCACGGCTCCACCGCCACCGTCCTGCGTGGCTCACGGGCGCGCGACTTCTTGGAGGAGGTGGGCGAGGGCGATGGTCAGGAACTCATGGCGCGGCTGACGGGCAACTACAAGCGCGGCAACGAGCGGCTCGCCCGCCAACACCCACGCAACCGCTGACCCGAGCAGGGGCCAACCCAGGCTCGGCTCAGTGCCGAGCCGTGGTCCGCGTCACCGTGAATCGAGGGTTCTGGGCGATCACCGTGGTGCGGCCGAGTCGGGTGTCGAGTTCATGACGCCACGGCAGGTGCGAGTTGAAGACGCACCACAGCTGGCCACCTGGCCGCAACACCCTGCGCGCGTCGCCGAACATCGAGAGGGTGTCGGCCGACTCCTTGGCAAACCCTTGGTGGAAGGGCGGATTCGTGACAATGGCGTCAAAGGATGCATCTGGATAGTCCGAGAGCCCACTCCCCCACGTCGCGTCCACGGCGAGTGAGTTGGCCAGCGCTGTCGCCTTCGTGGCGGACACCGCTGCCCACGACACATCACGGGCGGACACCCGGTGGCCGGCCCGGGCGAGCACCGCAGCGATCACGCCGTTGCCCGACCCGAAGTCCAGGACGTCAACGACATCGCCGCCGGCGACACCCTCGACCTGAAGCACCTCGAGAAACAGGCGGGTGCCATGATCCAGTTTGGTGCCACCGAAGGTCGCACCGTGGGCGGCAATCACGAGGTCAAGCCGCTCGTCTCGACGTCGGCGAGGCCACTGGCTCGCCCGGCCCAGAGGACCCGACGCGCAGAGCACCCTGGACTTCTGGCGACTCAGACTGGCGACGACGGTGCTGAAGTGATCGGCGAGGGTCGCGTTCATCGAGCGGTTGAGGTGCTTGATCCGGGCACCGCCGAGATAGGCGACCTCTGGCGCACCCTGGACGCTCGCGGCCTGCTCCTCGAGAGCCGCCAGCGACTTGGGCAGCCGCGCCAGGACGAGATCCACGCCCGCGAGTTCGTGCGGCAGCGCTCGCAGGCCGGGGTCGACCCGTTGGGCATCGCGCCAGTCGTCGCACCACACCCGGACGTCGTCGGTCAGGGTGAGAGCACGCTCGACGAGGGCGGGTGCATCGATGATCGCGATCGCGGCTGCGCTGGTGGGCGTCTCGCTCCAGATCAGCTCATCCACTGGGTCGGCCTGCACGGGAGCGAGGCTACGTCACTGGCTCGAGGGTCGAGCTCGCGCATAGTTCAGCGAATGCTGTATGGTCAGCAGATGCTGACCATATCGTCACGGATCGATGCCATGTCGAGGATCGGACGCGCCATGGCCGACCCGACCCGATCCCGGATTCTGCTGGCAATCCTCGACAAGCCGGGATATCCGGCCGAGCTCGCCAAGGAACTCGGGCTGACCCGGACGAACGTGTCGAACCACCTGACCTGTCTGCGTGGTTGCGGGATCGTCGTTGCGGAGCCCGAGGGTCGCCAGACCCGCTACGAGATCTCTGACCCGCACCTCGCCTTGGCTCTGACGGCACTGGTCGACCTCACCCTTGCCGTCGACGAGAGCGTGCCCTGTATCGACCCGGAGTGTCCGGTGCCCGGCTGCTGCGACACCCGGGGTGGTGCGCAATGAGCAAGGAGTGCTGCGGCGGGGACGACGAACCCGCCCGCCCGCCAGCGCGGCTGGAGGGTCCAGGGTCAACTGGATCACTCCAACTGCTCACGCTGACGACGCCTGAGACCGCGGCGAGCACCTGCTCACGCGCGGCAGTCGGCGCCGACCAGGTCGCGCCCGGCGTGGGCACCAGCTTCCCTGTGGATGACGGTGACGCCTGTTGCGGCCCAGACCTGCGCGACCGTGCCGAGGACGAGGTCCGCCCCCCGTGGTGGAAGGATCGCGCTCTGTTGCCGTCGGCGATCTCCGGCGTCTTCCTCGTGGGCGGCTACGGCCTCGAATGGTCAGGGATTCGCACGGCTGCGCTTGCCTTCCAAGCGATCGCGCTGGCTGCCGGTGCGTGGACCTTCGTTCCCGACACGCTGCGCCGATTGGCCCGCAAGCGCATCGGTGTCGGCCTCCTCATGACCATCGCTGCCGTGGGCGCCGTGCTCCTTGGTCATGTCGGCGAAGCAGCCGCCCTGGCCTTCCTGTTCTCCCTCGCCGAGGCACTGGAGGAGCGGGCCATGGACCGGGCCAAGGAAGGCTTGCGTGCCCTCCTGTCACTCATCCCGGAGACTGCCAGGGTGTCCCGCGTCACGGGAGTTGCCACCATCCCTGTGACCGAGATCCGCCATCGGGACCTCATCGTGGTCGCTGCGGGAGATCGCGTCCCGACCGATGCCGTGGTCACCGAGGGCCGGTCGAACATTGACGCGTCCGCCGTCACCGGTGAGTCGATCCCCGTCGAGGTCGGGCCCGGCGATCCGGTCCCGGCCGGCTCGGTCAACGGGTCCGGTTCGCTCCTGGTCGAGGCGACGGCTGATGGCCGCGACAACTCCCTCACCCAGATCGTCGCCTTGGTTGCTCGGGCGCACGCCCAGAAGGGTGAACGAGCTCGTCTGGCCGACACGATCGCCCGACCCCTCGTGCCGACCGTCCTCGTCGCCGCTGCGCTCGTGGCGCTCTTCGGCGTGGTCGTCGGCGATCCGTGGACGTGGGTCGAGCGTGCCCTGGTCGTGCTCGTCGCGGCGTCCCCTTGTGCGCTGGCCATTGCCGTGCCGGTGACGGTCATCAGTGCCATCGGTTCGGCCTCGAAGTTCGGCGTGGTCATCAAGTCCGGTGCAGCCTTCGAGCAGTTCGGCACGATCCGGACGGTCGCCTTCGACAAGACCGGAACCCTCACCCGGGGTCGCCCCGAAGTGGCGGACGTGCGGGTGGCCCCGGGCTTCACCCAGAGCGACGTGGTGAACTGGGCGGCCGCACTGGAGGCCTCGAGCACACATCCGCTGGCCGCCGCGATCACGACGGCCGCCTCGGAGCACTTGGCGGCCACCATGGTCACGGAGGACGCGGGCCATGGCCTCAGCGGACAGGTCGAATCCCGCACGGTGCGCGTGGGCAGCCCCCGGTGGATCGAGCCAGCTGGATTGCATTCAGAGGCCGACGCATTGGCTGCAGCCGGCATGACGGTCGTCGTGGTCGAGATGGACGGTGCCATTGCCGGAGTCATCGGCGTGCGGGATGAGCTACGCCCCGAGGCCGCTGAGACCGTGCGGCTCCTGCACGAGCAAGGCATCGAGACCGTGATGCTGACTGGCGACAACAGCCGCACGGCCAACACATTGGCGGCCCTGGCAGGCATCACCGACGTGCGGGCCGAGCAGTTGCCGGCGGACAAGGCCTCCGCGATTGCGACCCTGGCGGCCACCCGGCCGACGGCCATGGTCGGCGATGGGATCAACGACGCACCCGCGCTGGCAACGGCAACAGTGGGCATCGCCATGGGAGCCGCCGGCTCCGCTGCCGCGGTGGAGTCCGCCGACATCGCCTTCACCGGTCACGACCTGCGCCTCATTCCTGCGGCCTTCGCCCATGCCCGGCGCGGTCGGCGGATCATGACGGTCAACATCGGGCTGGCCTTGGCGATCATCGTCGTGCTCTTCCCGCTGGCCCTGTTCGGCGTCCTGGGCCTGGCCGGAGTGGTGCTCGTCCACGAAGCCGCTGAAGTGCTGGTCATCCTCAATGGCGTCCGGGCAGCCCGCCGGCCGGCAGAACCGATTGCCACCCCGGCAGCGTGACCGCCAGATGGTGCCTCGTCAGACCGCAATGATCACGAGCAGGTCGTCCAGCCCCGCAAAGTCATCCGGATTGCGGGTGACGAGGGGCAGCCCCTCGGCAAGCGCCGTGGCCGCGATGAGAAGGTCTGCAAACCTGCGTCGTGGCTGCCTGCCCGCCGTGACCACCGCCGCATGGACTCGGCCATAGGCCCGTGCGGCATCGCTGCTGAAGGGGATGGCCTCAAAAGCAGCCTCCGCGCGTTGCAGGCGATCCTGTCGTCGCGCACGCTCGTCCGGGTTGCGGGCGGCCGAGGGTCCAGCGGCCAACTCAGCCATGGTGATCGCCGAGACGCCAACTGTGAGTGGCAGGAGTTCCGCGTCCACGATGTCGAGGTCAATGACCACGGATGTGTCCAACAGCCCAGCGGACAGGCGCTCAGCCACGAGGTTCCACGCTCTGATCCACGGCCGCATCAAGATCGTCCCGGAACGTCGTCCCATCGACGCGCGGGGCTCCCCTGAACAACTCGGTCACCAGCCGTGCATCCACCAGCCGTTGACGTCGAAGTGGGCGCAGCTCTCCGACGGGGACGGAGTTCCGGGTGACGACGAAGGACTTTCCCTCGTCAAGGGCACTCATGATCCGGCCACTGTCATTGCGCAGCTCGCGCTGACTGACAACCTCACTCATCCCACCACTGTAGCACTGCGTGCTACAGGCCTCTTCTACGTCAGGGCTCTAGACGTTGAATCGAAACTCGACGACGTCGCCATCCTGCATGACGTAGTCCTTGCCCTCGAGCCGCGCCTTGCCGCCAGCCTTGACTGCAGCCATCGAGCCAGCCTCGTCCAGATCCGAGAACGAGACCACCTCGGCCTTGATGAAGCCCTTCTGGAAGTCGGTGTGGATGACCCCGGCGGCCTGCGGCGCCGTCCAGCCCTGGCGGATCGTCCAGGCCCGCGACTCCTTCGGCCCGGCCGTCAGATAGGTCTGCAACCCGAGCGTGTGAAAACCGGTGCGCGCCAACTGATTCAGCCCCGACTCGGTCGCACCGAAGCCCTCGAGCATCTCCTGCGCATCCTCCGCGGACATGTCCATGAGGTCCATCTCGAGCTTGGCGTTGAGGAAGACCGCGTCCGCAGGAGCCACCAGCTCCGCCAGCGACGAGTGCAGATCCGCATCGCCCAACTGGTCCTCGTCGAGGTTGAAGACATAGATGAAGGGCTTGGTCGTCAGCAGACCCAGCCCCGCGGCCAAGCCGAGGTCCACCCCTGCGGCCGGCCCCGCGGCATACAAGGTCTTGCCCTCTTCCAGCACCTTCTGCGCGGCCAGAGCGTTGTCCAGCAACGGCTTTGACTCCTTCTTGATCCGCGCTTCCTTCTCGAGCCGGACGACGGCCTTTTCGAGGGTCTGCAGGTCGGCAAGGATCATTTCGGTCTCGATGACCTCAATGTCATCAGACGGAGACACCCGGCCATCCACGTGCACGACATCGCCGTCCTCGAAGGCTCGCACGACCTGACAGATCGCGTCCGCCTCGCGGATGTTGGCGAGGAACTTGTTGCCCAAGCCCTCCCCCACCGACGCGCCCTTGACGATCCCGGCGATGTCGACGAAGGACACAGTGGCAGGCAGGATCCGCTCCGAACCGAAGATCTCGGCCAGCCGTCCCAGCCGGGTATCCGGCAGCGGGACCACGCCGACATTGGGCTCGATCGTCGCGAAGGGGTAGTTCGCGGCGAGCACGTTGTTCTTGGTCAGGGCGTTGAACATCGTGGACTTGCCGACGTTGGGCAGTCCGACGATTCCGATGGTGAGGGCCACGAGAGCAAGAGTTTAGTCGGCCTCGGATGCCCCGACGGACGGGCGTTGCCGCCGGACCACCCACCACAGGAGACCCCCGACGACGACAGCACCCCCCGCGAAGCCCGCTCCCGTCACGGCCAGCCGTCCGTTGCCGGTGGCGAGGCCGTTGACGATCGCGATGATCCCGAGGAAGAGGCAGGGCAACAGCAGCACGCCGCCCACCAGGAGCGCGATGCCCATCCAAAAGGTCCGCGTGCTCACTCCGCGGCACCCGTCTCGCGGGGCCGACCGTCTTCGAGGTATGCCGTGTGCTCGGCGACCATGGCCGCCTCCACCAGCCGCACGGCATACGGGGCAATGTGCTTGCCCACATCGGCAGGCGACACCCAATGGGCCCCCTTGATCTCGCGATGGAGGAAGCGGGCGGGGTCGAGGTCGCCGTCGAAGACACCGAGATCGAAGAGGAAGAGGGTCGCGTCATCCCAGCCGCGATAGGGCGGGAGCCAGTTGACGGCCAGCAGGCGTCCGGCACGGAGCTCGAGGCCCAACTCTTCTCGGACCTCGCGCTCGACGCACGTCGCGGGCGATTCCCCCGGGTCGACGACCCCGCCGGGCAGGTCCCACTCCTTCTTGTAGGTGAGTTCGCAGAGAAGGATCTCGCCCGCCGCGTTGCGCAGGATGCCTTGGCCGATCGCGCGTTTCTTGGGGAGCCGGTCGTTGAGGATGCCGATGAAGGTGCGCCGCCCCTCGTCGGTGCCGAGATCGGGCCGCTCGCTCATGACGCCCACGCTACCCGGGGCTGTCGGTGGTCTCTGGGAGTGTGTCGACATGGACACCACGACTGCGTTGCTGCTCGTCGGGCTGGGTTGCGCTGTGGGTGCAGGCCTCGCGTGGCTCGCCCTGCGGACCGTGTATGCCGTCCGCTTGGCATCCGCAGCCACCGAGGCGTCCCTCCTGCGCGAGCGCGTCGTCGACCTCGAGGCGAGCCTGTCCGAGGACTCCGAGACCGCGGCCCTGTTGGCGCCGCTGCGCGATGCGTTGGGGCGGGTGGAGCAGCAGGTCGGGACTCTGGAGCGTGATCGGGTCGGGCAGTTCAGTTCCCTGCGGACGTTGATGACTCGGGTCGAGGCCGAGACCCAGGAGGTCGGGCGTGCCACGGCATCGCTCGCGGGCTCCTTGCGGTCCTCGACCGTGCGTGGGTCGTGGGGCGAGGTCCAGCTCCGGCGGGTGCTCGAGGCCTCGGGGATGCTCGCGCGGACCGACTTCGACGAGCAGGTGAGCGCTGTCTCGACCCATGGCGTGGGGGTGCGGCCTGATGCCATCGTGCGCCTGCCCGGGGACAAGGTGGTGGTGCTCGATGCCAAGGCGCCGATGACCCACTTCCTCGATGCCCAGGCCGATGAGTTGGACGAGGGCGAGCGGCGGGGGCTGTTGGCCGCCCATGCCGATGCGCTCTCCGGGCACGTGACGCGACTGGCGGCCAAGGACTACTGGTCCGCCTTCACCACTGCCCCCGAGATGGTCATCTGCTTCGTGCCCAGCGACGCGATGCTCGGGGCTGCCCTGGCCGCGCGGCCCAGCCTCCATGAGGCGGCGATGGCCCAGCGAGTGGTGCTTGTGGGACCCGGGGCGTTGCTGGCCTTGCTCCGCACGGTGGCCTTCACCTGGCAACAGGACTCGCTCTCGACGAGCGCACGCGAGTTGCTCGCCGTTGGCCGCGAATTGCACCAGCGGCTCGGCACGCTCGGCGGGCACACGGCCAAGGTCGGCCGCTCGTTGCAGAGCAGCGTCGAGGCCTACAACGCGATGGTCGGTGCCATGGAGTCACGGGTCTTGGTGACCGCACGGCGGATGCACGAGTTGGGACTGGCCCAAGACGACCTGCCGGTGCTGACGCCGGTCGAGGTCGGGCCACGGGTCCTCACGGCACACGAACTCATCGACGCCGCGACCGCCGAGAACGATCGGCCGGAGTTGATGCTGGACCTCCCAGCCATCCCAGCCATCCCGGCCCGAGCCGAGGGTGCTCCGCCCGACGACCGGATGCATGCATGATGCATGTCTCCTATGCTGAGTGCATGACGACGATCCAGATCCGCAATGTTCCGGAGTCGGTCAGTCGTGCCCTCAAGGCGCGTGCAGCCGCAGAAGGGCGGTCGCTGAGCGACTACCTTCTGCGCGAAGTGACCACGCTGGCTCAACTCCCCACGCTCGCCGAGATGGCCGAACGACTCGCCGCGTTGCCGCCACCACCTTCATCGATGCCACCGGCCGCCGAGATGATCCGCCAAGCGCGTGAGGAGGCCGGAAGGGCGTGACAATCGGCCGACCCAAGCCCATCGTGCTCGATGCCAGCGCCGCCGTGGATCTGGCCTTGGGCCGGCCATGGAGTGCGCTCCTCCGCCACGAGATCATGGGTGCGGATCGGCTGCACGTTCCTGTCACCTGGCACATCGAATGCGTGTCCGCGGTGCGTCAACTCGCGCTCGGGGATCATCTGGACGACCCAGGCGCTCGCCGTGCCCTCAATGCACTGTCCAGCCTCCGGCTCCTCCGCTGGGCCACTGAACCACTGAGCGACCGGATGTGGTCCTTGCGACACAACATGACCGCCCACGACGCCGTCTACGTGGCCCTGGCCGAGCAGTTGGACGCCACGCTGGCCACCGGCGATCGCCGCCTGGCGAAGGCCGCGCGCCTGGCCACATCCCTCAAGGTCCTCGAGCTGACTCCCTGACCTCAACGCACCGGGCGCAGTGCGCACTGGGCCACGCTTCGGATGGTGTCGGTGAGACGGGTCAGACGGGTCGACTCGAGCCGCCAGTACTCCCAGTGCAGGACGACGTCCTCGTGGCCTCGATCCAGCCGCACGAGTTCGCCGCTCACGAGCATGTCCCCCAGTTGCGCCTCGGGCACCAGGCCCCACCCGAGTCCGGCGCGGATCGCCCGTACGTAGGCGCGTGAGGCTGGCACCTCCTGGGCGGGTCCGACCGGCACCTCGAGTCGCTCGAGATGGCGGGTCTGGAGATCGTCCTTGGCGTTGAACCGCACGAGGGGCAGCGCCTCCCAATCCATCTGCCGACCACGACGATGCCGATCGCGAAGGGCGGGCGTGAGCACTGGGTGGTAGCGCATCGCCCCGAGCGTCAACGATCGGCAACCCGCCACCGGATGGGGCTCAGCGGTGATCGCGCCGATGACCTGCCCGGACCGGAGCAGGTCGCGCGTGTGGTCCTGGTCATCGACACGCACCGAGATCGTGCTGTCCGGCCACTCTGCTGCCAGGTCCATGACGCCTTCGAACCAGGTGTCGAGCGAGTCGGCATTGACCGCGATGGGAAGGGTCTGGCGGGGGCGGGACATGCCCCGACCGCCTTGACCTCCCTCTCCCGATCCATGGCCACGACCCTCATGGCCGAGTTCGGCCCACATCTCCTCCTCGAGCAGGGCCCGCTGACGTGCCTGCCGCAGGAGGATCTGTCCGGTCTCGGTGGCCCTCGTCGGCAGGGTCCGCTGCACCACGAGCTGGCCGACCTCGGCCTCAAGAGCCTTGATCCGTTGACTCACCGCAGAGGGCGTGATGGTCAAGGACTTGGCGGCCGCCTCGAAGGAGCCCTCGTCGAGGACAGCGGCCAAGGTGCGCAAGTGCTCGGTGTCCATGAAGCAATCCTAATTATCCATCAGTTTCTTTCGCTGGCCTTAACTACTGGGCGAGGCCTACGGTCTTCACGTGACCAGCGCGCTCCTCGTCGGACTTCTCACCGGATTCGGACTCATCGTGGCCATCGGCGCCCAGAACGCCTTTGTCCTGCGCCAGGGGCTGGCTCGCGACCACGTGGGCCTGGTCGTTGCCATCTGCGCGCTCAGCGACTTGGTCCTCATCGTGGCCGGCACCTCGGGGATGGGTCGGATCATCGCCTCCGCCCCCGCCTTGCTGAAGGCGTTCACCTGGGCGGGTGCGGCATACCTCGTCTGGTTCGGGATTCAGTCACTGCGTTCGGCCCGAAGTCCTTCAGGACTGCAAGCCGGCGGGGGTCGCGCCCGCGGCTCGATCATCGCAACGACGCTGGCGCTCACCTGGCTCAACCCACACGTCTACCTCGACACCGTCCTGATGCTGGGCAACTTGGCGAACACCCATGGAGTGCAAGGGCGTTGGTGGTTCGCTGCCGGCGCGGGCATCGCGAGCATCGTGTGGTTCGCGACCCTCGGCTTCGGTGCGCGAGCGCTGTCCCGCCCCCTCGCGCGACCACGCACCTGGCAGGTCGTCGACACCCTGATCGCCCTGATGATGTTCGCCCTGGCGGCCTATCTCATCCTCGGCTGATCCTCGGCTGACGCCGATTCGATGTATCCGGCGCACTGATTCTGGGTGCTGAATACATCGAATCGGCCAAGCACAATCAGTGGAGGGAGCCGGCGTCCTGCAGGGAGGCTGCGTCGTGGCGCATCTTGTCGCTCTTGCCCGCGGCCTTGAGGTCCTTGCGGATCTCGTTGGGCAGCGCAAACATCAGCGACTCCTCGGCCGCAACGATGGGCTTGACCTCATCGAAGCCCCGCCCGGCCAGGAAGTCGAGGACCTCCCGCACGAGGATCTCCGGCACCGAGGCACCGGAGGTCACCCCGACGGTCGACACCCCGTCCAACCACTCCGGGTCGATCTCCGCGGCATAGTCGACGAGATGGCCGGCTCGGGACCCGTGCTCGAGGGCCACCTCGACCAGACGGACGGAGTTCGAGGAGTTGCGCGAGCCGACCACGATCATGAGATCGCACTCCGGAGCCATCTGCTTGACGGCCAGTTGACGGTTCTGGGTGGCGTAACAGATGTCGTCACTCGGCGGGTCCTGCAGGCTCGGAAACTTCTCACGCAGGCGGCGCACCGTGTCCATGGTCTCGTCCACGGACAGGGTTGTCTGGGACAGCCAGACCACTTTGGCCGGGTCACGCACGACAATGTTGTCGACATCCTCGGGCCCGTTGACGAGCTGGATGTGCTCGGGTGCCTCGCCGGAGGTCCCGACGACCTCCTCGTGCCCCTCGTGTCCGATGAGAAGGATGTCGTAGTCGGCGTCGGCGAAGCGCACCGCCTCACGGTGGACCTTGGTCACCAACGGGCAGGTCGCGTCGATCGTCTTGAGCGAGAGCTCACGCGCCTCTTCGTGCACGATCGGTGCCACACCGTGAGCCGAGAAGATGACCGTAGCCCCCTCTGGCACCTCGTGGGTCTCGTCGACGAAGATCGCCCCGCGCTTCTCCAGCGTGGTGACGACGTGCTTGTTGTGCACGATCTCCTTGCGCACATAGACGGGTGGGCCGTAGAGCTCGAGCGCCTTCTCGACCGTCACCACGGCACGGTCGACACCGGCGCAATAGCCACGCGGCGCCGCCAGGAGCACCCGCTTGGCGGGCTCGTCTGTCGCACTGGAAACGGCGCGGCTGGCGTTGGCATTCATGCCTCCATCGTACGTTGGCGAGGGCACCACCCCCGGTCCGCCGGCCGCTCCAGGAAGGTGACGACACGGCATACCCGAGAGGACTCGCGGACCACAATCCGCACGAATCCGCCCAACGCGGTCACAATGTCCGCATGCACACACCTTCCCTCGCCCAACGTCTCGGCGCCGAGTTCCTCGGCACCTTCTGGCTCGTCTTCGGTGGCTGTGGCGCCGCCATGTATGCCGCGGGCTTCATGGCCCCCAACATCACGTCGGGTCAGAGCGTCCACCTCGGTATCGGCTTCGTCGGTGTCGCGCTCGCCTTCGGTCTGACGGTCGTCACCATGGCGTATGCCGTGGGCCACATCAGCGGTGGTCACTTCAACCCGGCCGTGACCATCGGTGTCGCCGTCGCCAAGCGCTTCGAGTGGAAGGACGTGCCGGCCTACGTCATCACCCAGGTGATCGGTGGTCTCGCCGCCGGTGCCGCGCTGTGGGGCATCGCCCGCGGGCGCGCGGGATTCGACCCGATCGGCAACATGGCCGCCAACGGTTATGGCGAGCACTCGCCCGGCGGCTACTCGCTCGTCGCGGTGTTCTGCGCCGAGGTGTTGCTCACGGCCTTCTTCCTCTACATCATCCTCGGCTCGACCCACGACGCGGCTCCGTCGGGCTTCGCCCCGCTCGCCATAGGTCTGGGCCTCACGCTGATCCACCTGATCTCGATCCCGATCAGCAACACCTCGGTCAACCCGGCCCGCTCCATGGGTGTCGCCTTCTTCAACGGCAACGGCGCCCCAGGGCAGCTCTGGCTCTTCTGGCTCGCCCCGATCATCGGCGCGGCGATCGCTGGAGCGACATTCCACCTGGTGACCGGTGTCGACCGTCGCGACCGCGACATCTCCGGCTCGATCTCGGCCCGCGACGCCGCCGACCACAGCGACGCCCCCGCCTGACCTGTTCGTCCACCGTCGCCCAGGGACCGCCTCAGATCGTGAGGGGCGGTCCCTGGACCACCTTCGAGGTCCGCGTCGGTGCCTGCTCCTAGCATGAGCCCGTGAGCGACCCCGCTGGCCCCCGACCCACGCTGCCCGAGCGTGCCGCCGACACCTCGGCCGAGCAGCCCTGGCCGGTGCGCCTGCTGTCGGTCAAGGTCGGCGAATACATCGACAGGATGTCGGTCTGCTGGGTCGAGGGTCAGGTCGTCCAGCTCACCAGGCGACCCGGCAGCGGCACGGCCTACCTCACCCTGCGCGACACCGACGTGGACATGTCCTTCTCCGTCGCCATCCGCACCACGGCTCTCGACGCCATGCCGCCGCTCCAGCCCGGAGCGAGGGTGGTCACCCAGGTCAAGCCGGTCTTCTGGCCTCGCGGCGGCAGTCTCCAACTTGATGCCCGACAGATCCGCCCGGTCGGGATCGGCGAGTTGCTCGCTCGCCTCGAGGCGCTCAAGACCTTGCTGGCGTCCGAGGGACTCTTCGATGCCCGACGCAAGCGCCCCCTCCCCTTCCTGCCACGGCGGATCGGCCTGATCACCGGGCGGGCCAGCGCCGCAGAGAAGGATGTCGTCGAGAACGCCCGCCGCCGCTGGCCCAGCGCCACCTTCGAGATGCGCGCCGTCGCCGTCCAGGGGCCGACCGCGGTCACCGAGGTCTACGCCGCCCTCCGCGACCTCGATGCCCACGACGAGGTCGACGTCATCGTGATCGCACGCGGCGGCGGCAGCACCGAGGACCTCTTGCCCTTCAGCAATGAGGCGATGATCCGTGCCGTCTCACAGGCACGCACCCCGGTGGTTTCTGCCATCGGTCATGACATCGACACCCCCCTCCTCGACCTCGTCGCCGACGCGCGTGCGTCAACCCCGACGGACGCCGCCAAACTCGTCGTGCCGGATGCGAGCGCTGAGTATGCCGGGCTGGTCACCTCCCGCGACCGACTTCATCGCGCGCTCGGGGCGCGGCTGCACCGCGAGCGCGACCGGCTGCATCAGATCCGGACGCGTCCGGTCATGGCCGACCCGGGCGCGTACGCCCGCACCCAGAGAGAGGTGATCGCGGGCCTGGGCCAGCGGGCTCATCGCCGCCTCGCGAGTCGGATCCACACCGAGCAGCAGGGCATCACCCACCTCAGGCGCGCGGCGCGATCCCTCTCCCCGCTCGCCACCCTCGATCGAGGCTATGCCTTGGTCACCCAGGTCGACGGCACGATCGTCCGTGATCCCGAGGCGCTCGAGGCCGACGAGCTGCTCCGGGTCGTCGTGGCCGAAGGCGACTTCGCGGTGCGCACCGTGGGCGCTCCCGCTGCCGACGACTCGACCTGACGGTGCCTCGACATAAGGTGTGCGATGTGGCAGCCAAGGAGAACGACGTGGCATCGGGCGCCGGCGCCAACTCAGACGTCGCAGCGATGCCTTACGAGGTCGCTCGCGACGAGTTGGCCTCGATCGTGGGTCGGCTCGAGAGCGGTCAGGTGGGCCTCGAGGAGTCGATGACCCTGTGGGAGCGCGGCGAGGCCCTCGCAGCGCACTGCGCGACGTGGCTCGACGCGGCCGAGGCCAAGCTCAACGCCACTCAGTCGCCACCCGCCTGACCCGGTCACCCGATCGGTGACCGTGGCCTGCCGCGCCGGTGGCCCCCACAGCCGGCCGCTGGCCCGCGTCAGCGAGGCGTGACGACCTCGAGGTGCTCGATGAGCTGCGCCAACTCCTCGAAGGTGCCTGTCCCCGTGACCAAGGTCGTCAGCTCACCCTTGGCGCCGGGCACGTGCACGAGCGAGTTCTGGACCTTGGCGCCGCGCTCGTACTTCGTCCAGGTCCGGCCATCGACCTCGACCGTGCCGACCTTCGTGGCGCGATTGACCTCGGTCTCGACCCACTTCGAAGTGGCGTCCATGGTCTGCTCGACCGACGCGTAGTTCCCTGAGGGGGCTTGGTAGCCGGCCAGCCAGGTCATGGCACCTTCACCCGTGCGAACGTAGCGCGCGCTCGTCGCGGTCCAACCCTTGGGGAGCCCCACGGCGGTGACAATGGGCCAGCCGCTCTCCCGGACCACGTCCTGCGCTGTGCGCTGCACGTCGACGGGTGGCCCCGAGAGGGAGTTGACCCGGGGCACCATGAAGATGATGACGAGCATCAGCCCACCGATGACCAGCATCGAGCGCACCATGTTGGGCAGCGAGCCCATCGAATAGCGACTGCGCGGGGCCTGGTCGGGTGTGGTCACCGCACCATGGTCGCCGACGAAGCCACCGGCCACCGAATCGGGCCCATGGGGCGCGCACTAAAGTTGTGGGTGAGGGCCGCGGCGAGGCACGCGACCCGCGTCGACCGAAGGTGGTGAACGGCGAGATGGGCCCGCGTGTCCTTGTCATCGGTGAGGTACTCATCGACATCGTGCGCACTCCGGACGGGCAGGTGAGCGAACACGTCGGTGGATCCCCGGCCAATGTCGCCACCGGGCTGGCACGCCTGGACCATCCCACCGACTTCGCCTCGACCCTCGGCCGTGACGAGCGCGGGACCGCCGCTCTGGCCCATCTCAAGCGGCATGGGGTCGAGACCCTCCCCTCGAGCCGCACGGCGCATCCGACCTCGGTCGCCGACGCCACACTCGACGAGTCCGGCGCCGCGACCTACATCTTCGCCCTGCACTGGAACCTCGCTCCTGTCCCGATCCGCAGCGGTGTCGGGCACCTGCACACCGGCTCGATCGCCGCGACCCAACCGCCCGGCGGCGAATTGGTCGTGCGCACCATCCGCGAGGCTCGCGACGATGCCACGGTGTCCTACGACCCCAACATCCGCCCGAGCATCATGGGGGCTGCCGAGCACGTGCGGCCGCGGATCGAGGAACTCATCGCCCTCAGCGACGTCGTCAAGGCCAGTGAGGACGACTTGGACCACCTCTACCCCGGTCGGGCGATCGACGGCGTGCTGCTCGACTGGTCGCACTTGGGCGCTGCCCTCACAGTCGTGACTCTGGGCGGCGACGGGGTCGCCTACCGGGTCCCCGCCACCGGCGAGGTATGCCGGGTGCCGGCTGCCGTGACCGACCCGGCTGCCGTCGTGGACACCGTTGGCGCGGGCGACTCCTTCATGGCCGGACTGATCTCGGCCCTGCTCGATGCCGGCCTGCTCGGTTCGGCCGACTCCCGCCTCCGCCTGCGCACGGCCGACCGGGCGGCGATCGAGCCCGCGATCACCCGGGCCCTCGCCACCAGTGGCGTGACGGTCCGCCATCAGGGCGCCTACTCCCCCACTCGCGACGAACTCTGACCTCCTGAACAACTCAAGAGCCTGAAAGGTTGACGATGCCGGACTTCGCCTACGAGGACCTGCTGCCGGGTGCCGGCAGCAATGGCACCGACGAGACACCGTGGCGGCTGCTGACCACCGAAGGAGTGGAGACGGTCGAGGGTCCGGGGGGACGGACTTTCCTCCAGGTGGCCCCCGAAGCCCTCCGGCTGCTCAGCGAGACGGCGATGCACGACATCGCGCACTACTTGCGCCCGGGCCACCTCCAACAACTCGCGAACATCCTTGAGGACCCCGAGGCGAGCAACAACGACAAGTTCGTCGCGCTCGACCTCCTGAAGAACGCCAACATCGCCGCGGGCGGCATCCTCCCGATGTGCCAGGACACCGGCACCGCGATCGTCATCGGCAAGCGCGGCCAGCACGTCCTCACCGACGGCGACGACGAGGCCGCCCTCTCGCGCGGGGTCTATGACGCCTACACCCGCCTCAACCTGCGCTACTCCCAGATGGCCCCGGTCACCATGTGGGAGGAGACGAACACCGGCAACAACCTGCCCGCCCAGATCGAGATGTACAGCGACACCGCGCAAGGCCACGAGACGGCATACAAATTCCTCTTCATGGCCAAGGGAGGTGGCAGCGCCAACAAGTCCTACCTCTACCAGGAAACCAAGGCGATCCTCAACGAGAAGGCGATGCTCACCTTCCTCGACGAGAAGCTCCGCAGCCTGGGCACGGCGGCCTGCCCGCCCTACCACCTGGCCATCGTCATCGGCGGCACGAGCGCTGAATTCGCGCTCAAGACAGCGAAATACGCGAGCGCCAAGTACCTCGACGCCATCCCCGACCACGGTGACCCTGCGACCGGACATGGCTTCCGCGACAAGGCGCTCGAGGAGCAGGTGCTCGAGCTGACCCGGCAGTTCGGCATCGGTGCACAGTTCGGCGGCAAGTACTTCTGCCACGACGTCCGCGTCATCCGACTCCCCCGCCACGGCGCCTCACTCCCCGTCGCGGTCGCTGTCTCCTGCAGTGCCGATCGGCAGGTCCTCGGCAAGATCACGCCCGAGGGCGTCTTCATCGAGCAACTCGAGACCGAGCCCGCCCATTTCCTCCCCGAGACCACGGACGAGCACCTCGACGCCGAAGCGACCGGGGCCAACTCGACCGGTGGCGGGGGCAATGTGGTCGAGATCGACCTCAACCAGCCGATGTCGGAGATCCTCGCCGAGCTCACCAAACACCCGGTCAAGACGCGCCTGTCCCTGACCGGCACGGTCGTCGTCGCCCGCGACATCGCCCACGCCAAGATTCGCGAGCGCCTCGACGCCGGCGAGGAGATGCCCGACTACCTCAAGAACCACCCGGTCTACTACGCCGGCCCCGCCAAGACCCCCGAGGGCATGGCCAGCGGCTCCTTCGGCCCGACGACGGCGGGCCGGATGGACTCCTATGTGGACCAGTTCCAGGCCGCGGGTGGCTCGATGGTGATGCTCGCCAAGGGCAACCGCAGCAAGCAGGTCACCGACGCGTGCGCGGCCCACGGCGGCTTCTACCTCGGCTCGATCGGCGGCCCGGCGGCGCGTCTCGCCCAGGACTGCATCAAGTCCGTCGAGGTGCTCGAATACCCCGAGCTCGGCATGGAAGCGATCTGGCAGATCGAGGTCGAGGACTTCCCGGCCTTCATCGTCGTCGACGACAAGGGCAACGACTTCTTCGCCGAGGTCACCAAGCCCGTGGCGATGACCATCCCCAAGAGACCAGGACTGGTGTGACACATGGCTGACGAGATCAAGACCCCACGCACCTTCGACGACTTGCTCGCCGCGAACAGAGAGTTCGCAGCCACCAACGAGATCCTCGGTTTCGACGGCATCGCTCACGCCGGGGTCGCCGTGGTCACCTGCATGGACAGCCGGATCGACCCGCTGGGCATGCTGGGGCTCAGGCCCGGCGACGCCAAGATCTTCCGCAACCCGGGCGGGCGGGTCACCGGCAATGCTCTCGAGGCGCTGGTCCTGGCCGTCCATCTGCTCAACGTCGACCGCATTGTCATCGCCCCGCACACCCGATGCGCCATGGCCAGCAGCACCGAACAGGAGTTGCGCGACCGGATCAGCGCGTCCTCGGGCACCGACGCCGCTTGGCAGGGCTTCCACGTCGTCCGCGACCAGAAGGAAGCCCTGCGTGCCGATGTGGCTGCCGTTCGCGCACATCCCCTCATCGCGGACCGCGCCCTCGTCGGGGGCTTCATCTATGACGTCGACACCGGCCTGCTGGGCCCTGTCGACTGACCCTCCCCCACGTCAGCGATGCAGCGCCCGCAACGCCCCCAACGCACCCGGACCCAGCCGGGCACGCGGCCCACGACTCCGGAGCATGCGTGGGCGGTGCTGCGTGCCGGAAATGCCCGCTTCATGGCCGATGCCCGCGCCCACCCGCACGAGGGCCTGCACGTCCGCAAGCGACTGGCCGGCAAACAGAACCCCTTCGCCATCTTTTTCGGCTGTGCCGACAGCCGCGTGGGCGCCGAGATCATCTTCGACCAAGGACTCGGTGACCTCTTCGTCATCCGCACAGCCGGGCACGTCATCGACCTCAGCGTCCTGGGCTCGATCGAGTACGGGATCGCCAAACTCCACATCCCGCTCATCGTTGTGCTCGGGCACGACTCTTGCGGCGCGATCACTGCGACCGCAGAGGCCGTCGCCACTGGCGACATGCCAGGCGGCTTCATCCGCGACATCGTCGAGCGGGTCACCCCCTCGCTCTTCACCGCCCGCCGCGACAATCCCACGGCAACCGTCGACGAGATCGAGACCGAACACATCCGGCAGACTGCCACGCTGCTCGCCGAGCGCTCGAGCCTGATCGCGACCCGGATCGCCGAGGGTCGGCTGGCGATCGCGGGGGCGCAATATGCCCTGGCCGAAGGTGAGGCCCGACTCAAGTGCGCGATCGGGCCCCTGGGCGAGACCCCGACGATCTCCGACGTCTGATCTGGGACAGTGGCGCATGCCCAACTCCGTGCGGGTCGACTCCCTGCGCATCCACCCCCTCAAGTCCGGCGCCATCCGCGCGCTCGAGCGTTCTGAAGTCACCCCTGCCGGACTGACGGGTGACCGTCGCTGGATGGTGGTCGACGCCGCCGGTGAGTGCGTGACGGCACGCAACGACCGCGCCCTCGTCACGATCTCCGCAGAACCCTTGCCGGACGAAGGTCTTCGCCTCACCTCCCGCTCAGGAAGGACCGTGGAGGTATGCCGTCCGCTCACCTCTCCCTCCGACTCCCCTGCGCGATCGGTCACCGTGCACGGGCGCGACGCGGCCCCCGGCCTGCCCCTCGACGAGCCCGCCCAGGCCCTCGTCCGTGAGGTCCTCGGACGCGACGACGTGACCGTCCTCTGGTGCAGCGACGAGACCGTGAGAAGACTCAACCCGGACTTCTCCCGCGACGGCGACTCCACGGCATACGCGGACGGCTATCCAGTGACCCTCGCGAGCCTGGCGTCGCTGCGCGAACTCAACCGCCTGGGGGACATGGATCTGCCGATCGATCGCTTCCGCCCCAACATCGTCATCGACGGCGACCTCACACCCTTCACCGAGGACACGTGGAGACGTGTGCGGATCGGCGAGATCGACTTCCGGGTGGCGCGTGGCGTCGATCGGTGCTCGATGACCCTGCTCGACCCCGACACCCTGACGACCGGCGCCGAGCCCATCCGGACCTTGTCCAAGCACCGCAAGTGGGAGGGCAAGACGTGGTTCTGCGTGCACCTCATCCCCGAGGGCTCCGGCGGCCTCGCGGTGGGTGACCCGGTCTCGATAGCGTGAGGCCCATGTCGACCCAACCCCCTGCCACCGCACTCCCCCAGTTCCCTGAGGGCTTCCTCTTCGGGGCCGCGACCGCGTCCTTCCAGATCGAGGGTTCGACGACGGCCGACGGGCGATCGAGGTCGATCTGGGACACCTTCTGCGAGATCGAGGGCAAGGTTGCCAACAAGGACACCGGCGACCCGGCCTGCGACCACTACCGCCGGATGCCGGAGGACGTGGTCCTCATGCAGGAGCTCGGGCTGCAGGCCTATCGCTTCTCGGTCGCCTGGCCGCGCGTGATCCCCACGGGCACCGGTGACATCAATCCGGCGGGGATCGGCTTCTACGACCGACTGGTCGACCAGTTGCTGGGTGCTGGCATCCGTCCGGTCGTCACGCTCTACCACTGGGATCTGCCCCAGGTGCTCGAGGACCTCGGTGGCTGGCAGAGCCGGGACATCGCGGGCTGGTTCGGTGAATACACCGACGCAGTGACCTCGGCGCTCGGCGACCGGGTCACCAATTGGACCACCCTCAACGAGCCGTGGTGCTCCTCGATCCTCAGCTACACCTTGGGTCACCACGCGCCGGGGCACTTCAGCCAGGAGGAGGGCCTCATCGCGGCTCACCACCTCATGCTCGCGCACGGGACCGCCGTGCCGATCATCCGGGCCAACGCGCCCGGGGCCGAGGTGTCGATCACCCTCAATCCCACCCAGGTCATCGGGCCGGAGTCGCCCACTGACGCGGATCGCGACGCCGTGCGTCGCGCCGACAACATCCTCAACGGCATCTTCTTCGGCCCCCTCTTCCACGCGGCCTACCCCAACACCATGCTCGAGGATGTCGACCACCTCACCGACGCCTCATGGATCCACGATGGCGACCTCGAGACGATCAGCACCCCCCTCGACAACCTCGGCATCAACAACTACTTCCCGACGCGGGTCAAGGCGGGCGTGCCCGGCGCCAACCCCCTGGGTATGCCGGGATGTGAGGGCGTGGAGGGCGTCGCCCCGGAGGGGCAACTCACCGACATGGGTTGGGAGTGCAACCCCGGCGCACACCGCGACATCCTCAAGCGGTCAGCAGAGGAGAGCGGCCTCCCGATCTACGTCACCGAGAACGGCTCGGCCTGGCCCGGTGACGTCGTGACGGACGACACCGGGAGTCCGGCCGTCCACGATCCGGAGCGCACGGCATACCTGCTTTCCCACTTGGCGGCCGTGCGGGAGGCCATCGACGACGGCGCGGACATCCGTGGCTATTTCGCCTGGTCGCTCATGGACAACTTCGAGTGGGCCTTCGGCTACGACAAGCGCTTCGGGATCGTCCACGTCGATTACGACAGCCAGGTCCGCACGATCAAGGACTCGGGTCACACCTACACCGAGGTGATCAAGAGCAACACCGCCAACCGAGGGTGACTGCCGCCCGACCGGCCGGCACGAGTCCCGCGGCCCTCGCCTGCCCTTCTCATACCCCCGGGGGTCACCAGAAGATCACGATTTGCCCGCTCCGGGCGACAAAACGGTCGAGATGATGGACAGTTCCGGCGCACGATGACAGCGTGGGGCCGCACACCATCATTCGACCAAGGAGTTCTCCGGTGTCTTTTGCTCCCCGTCGGCGCGTGGCCCTCACGGCCGCAGCCGTCCTGTCCTCGCTCGCGCTCGCCGCGTGCGGTTCCTCCTCCTCTGACGGCGGCAGCTCCTCGGCCGCCGCGGGTTCCGGTGACTCCGGCGTGACGCTGCTCAAGGCCGGCACGCTGCAGGTCTGCACCCACCTGTCGTACAAGCCCTTCCAGTTCAAGGACGACTCCGGGGCCGTGGTCGGCTTCGACGTCGACCTGATGGACCTGGTCGCCAAGAAGCTCGGCGCCAAGCAGGAGATCGTCGACATCGACTTCGCCCAGATCACCTCGGGCGCGGTCTTCGCGGCCAAGAAGTGTGACGCCGGTGCCGCCGCCACGACGATCAACGACAAGCGCAAGGGCGCCATCCTCTTCTCCGACCCGTACTTCGACGCCACCCAGGCGCTCCTGGTCAAGAAGGGCTCGGGCATCACCGACCTCACCGGCCTCAAGGGCAAGAAACTCGGAGTCCAGACCGACACCACCGGCGCTGAGTACGGCGAGAAGAACAAGGACGCCAACGGCTACGAGGTCGTTGTCTTCGACGACCTGCCCACCCAACTCGCGGGCGTGCTGTCGGGCCGCGTCGACGCCGCCGTCAACGACAACGGTGTCGTCTTCGACTACGCCAAGGACAACCCGGGCACCGAGGTCACCAAGGAGTTCAACACGGGTGAGCAGTACGGCCTGATGTTCCAGAAGGACAACGCCAACGGCACCGCGCTCGCCAAGGTGACCAACGAGGTCCTCAAGGAAGCCAAGGCCAGCGGCGAGTACAACACCATCTTCAAGAAGTGGTTCGGCGTCGACGCCCCCAAGTGACGCGTCACCCTTTCACCACTCGCGAGGCGGCGGTACGGTTCAGTCCGTGCCGCCGCCTCGGCGCGTGTCACGAGCAGTGATCACGGCATCGCTTCACAGCAGCACCTGCACGGCCTGCACCACCCGCACCATCCCACGGCACCACCCGAATGACCCGGCCCAGACCGGCGACGACCAGGAGTCCTGATGAGCACAGTGACGGCTGACCCACCCACCAAGAAGAGGCTGTCGCCGCGCAAGCGCGCCCAGCGGATGCGGTGGGCGCAATACCTCGTCCTGGCGATCGTCACGGTCGTGGCCATCAGCGTGGCCGACTGGGGCCAGATCCAGTCGGTCTTCTTCCGCGGGGACATGATCAAGGAGACCTTCGCCCAAGGCCTCCCGACGGCCTTCAAGAACACCATCGTCTACACCCTCGGCGCCTTCGTCCTCGGCCTGATCTGGGGCACGATCCTGGCCCTCATGCGGCTCTCGTCCGTGGCCCCCTATCGCTGGCTGGCCTCGACCTACATCGAGTTCTTCCGCGGGCTGCCGGCCATCGTCGTCTTCATCGCCTTCGGCCTGCTCCCGCTGGCCTTCCCGGGTCTGGTCATCCCCTTCGACCCCTACGGCACGGTCTGGATCGCGCTGGGACTCGTAGGTGCGGCATACATGGCCGAAACCATTCGCGCCGGCATCCAGGCCGTCCCCAAGGGACAGGTGGAGGCCGCCCGATCATTGGGTATGCCGTCCGGCGTGGCCACGCGGAAGATCGTCCTTCCGCAGGCCTTCCGGATCATCACTCCCCCGTTGACCAACGAGTTGATCCTCCTCGTCAAGGACTCCTCGCTCGTCTACATCCTCGGCCTCTCGCGCGACGCCTTCGAGTTGACGAAGTACGGTCGAGACATCGCCAACACCAACGCCAACCTCACGCCGCTGGTGATCGCCGGCTTCTGCTACCTGCTCATCACCCTCCCGCTCTCCATGGTCGTCCGGCGCATGGAAGCCCGTCAGAAGAAGGAGCGCTGACATGGCTGCGTCCGGTTCGCATGCATCGCGCGAGGTCGTCATCCAGGTCGATGACCTGACCAAGGCCTTCGGCAAGAACGAGGTGCTCAAGGGCATCACGACCAACATCCACCGCGGTGAGGTCGTCTGCGTCATCGGCCCGTCCGGGTCGGGCAAGTCGACCTTCCTGCGCTGCCTCAACCTGCTCGAGCAGCCCACGTCGGGCAAGGTCGTCGTCGACGGCGTCGAGGTGACCGACCTCGACTGCGACATCGACAAGGTCCGCGCCGACATGGGCATGGTCTTCCAGCAGTTCAACCTCTTCCCGCACCTGTCCGTGCTGGAGAACTGCACGGTCGGCCAGCTCATGGTCCGCAAGCGCGACAAGGCCGATGCCGAGAAGAGAGCGCGGACCAACCTCGAGCGCGTCGGACTGCTCGACAAGGAGGCGGCCTTCCCCGGGCAGCTCTCCGGTGGTCAGCAGCAGCGTGTGGCGATCGCTCGTGCCCTGTCGATGGAGCCCAAGCTGATGCTCTTCGACGAGCCGACGTCAGCGCTCGACCCCGAGCTCGTCGGCGACGTTCTCTCGGTCATGCGCAAGCTCGCCTCGGAGGGCATGACGATGTTCGTCGTCACCCACGAGATGGCCTTCGCCCGCGACGTCGCGGACCGGGTGATCTTCATGGACGGCGGCTACATCGTCGAGGAGGGCAACCCGGACGACGTCATCGGCAACCCTCAGCACCAGCGGACCCGGACCTTCCTCGACCGCGTGCTCAATCCCACGAAGGTCGGTCAGATCGGCGGCGAGGACGCGGCCTACGCCGAACGCCACGCCGGCGACGAGCCCACGGATGGTTCAGGCAGCCTGCCCGAGGTTCCGCTGTCGACCAACACCCGCCACGGAGGCGGCCTCCACGGCTGACGGGCGAGACCAGGGGTCAGCTGACTCTTCAAGGGGCGCAGGTCCGTCGCGTTGAGGGCGTCGCTTGCCCGGTTGGCGCAGGTCCGTCGCGTTCAGGGGCGGGGTTCAAGTTGAGGGGCGGGCTTGCACGGACGCCCCTCAACCTCACGGACGCCCCTCAACGTGACGGACCTGCGCAAACTCTCGGATCAGGGGAGGGAGAGGCGCTCCTTGACGACCGTCACGAGGCGCTGAGCCACGGCCTGGGCGCTCTCCTCGGTCGCAGCCTCGACCATGACGCGCACGAGCGGCTCCGTCCCTGACTTGCGCAGGAGCACGCGCCCATTGCCCGCCAACTCCTCGGTGGCCTCGGCCACCGCCTCTTGGAGCGGCTCGTCGGTCTCGACGCGGCTCTTGTCGACGCCCTTGACGTTGATGAGCACCTGAGGCATCCGGGTCATGACGGTGCCGAGCTCGGCCAGGGACGATTTGGTCTCGGCGATGCGGGCACCGAGCATGAGCCCGGTGAGCACACCGTCGCCGGTGGTGCCATGGTCGAGCATGATGACGTGCCCGGACTGCTCCCCGCCCAGTGAATACTCACCTGCGCGCATGTCCTCGAGCACGTAACGGTCGCCCACCCCGGTCTGGCGCACGGTGATGCCCTCACGCTCCATGGCCTTGAGCAGCCCGAGGTTGCTCATGACGGTCGCGACGAGCGTGTCCTGCGCGAGGCGCCCGCGGGACTTCAGGGCCACCGCCAGGATGCCCATGATCTGGTCTCCGTCGATGACGTTGCCGTCCGCGTCGACCGCGAGGCAGCGATCGGCGTCACCGTCGTGGGCGATGCCCAGGTGCGCACCCTTGTCGCGCACCGCGGCCTGCAGCCGGTCGAGGTGGGTCGAGCCATAGCCGTCGTTGATGTTGAGTCCGTCCGGCGATGCCCCGATCTCGAAGACATCAGCGCCAGCGAGCCGGAAGACCTCGGGCGAGACCTCGCTCGCCGCACCGTGCGCGCAGTCCAACACGACAGTGAGGCCGTCGAGGCGATTCGGCACGGCCGCGAGGAGGTGCGCGACATAGCGAGCCTGTCCGGCGCGGTTCTCGTGCACCCGCCCGACCTCGGCACCCACGGGGCGCTTCCACTCCACGCCGATCTGCGCCGCGATCTCGTCCTCGACCGCGTCGGGCAGTTTGTGCCCACCAGCGGCGAAGAACTTGATCCCGTTGTCCGGCATCGCGTTGTGCGAGGCCGACAACATGACGCCGAAGTGGGCGTCCATGTCCGACGTGAGGAAGGCGACCGCCGGTGTGGGCAGCACCCCCACGTTGTGGACATCCACACCCGCCGAGGCCAAGCCAGCGATCACCGCGGCCGACAGGAACTCACCCGAGGCACGCGGGTCGCGTCCGACCACGGCCTTGGGCTTGCGGCCGGCCGCCCGAGCCTCACGGCCGAGCACATGGGCAGCAGCGGTCGCGAGGTTGAGGGCGAGCTCGGCCGTGATGTCGACGTTGGCCAGGCCACGCACACCGTCGGTGCCGAAGAGTCGGCTCATGGATGTTCCACCTGTCGTTGGGGCGAGGTCGATCGCCGGTCACGCGCGTGCCGCCGACTGACGATACCGCGCAGCGGTCTGGGGCGAACGCCAAAGGCGGCACCCCTCGAGGAGGGATGCCGCCTTTGGCGACCATCCGGCATACCAAGGGGTATGCCGGGCGGCCAAGTGACGCTGAGGTCGAACGTCAGCGCTTGGCGCGGTCCGAAGGACCGGAACGGACGCGACAGCAACGCTGAGACATCCGCGCCAGCGGAGGAATCAGCGCTTGCTGTACTGCGGGGCCTTGCGGGCCTTCTTGAGACCGGCCTTCTTGCGCTCGGGCACGCGGGCGTCACGGGTGAGGAAGCCGGCCTTCTTGAGCGCGGGACGGTTCAGCTCCTCGTCGACACCGTTGAGCGAGCGGGCGACACCGAGGCGGACGGCACCGGCCTGGCCGGAGGGGCCACCGCCGTGGACGCGCACCAGCACGTCGTAGGCGCCGTCGAGCTCGAGCACCTTGAGCGGCTCGTTGACGATCTGCTGGTGCACCTTGTTCGGGAAGTAGGACTCGAGGGTCCGACCGTTGATGGTCCACTCGCCCGTGCCGGGCACGATGCGCACGCGGGCGACGGCCTGCTTGCGACGACCGGTGGCAGCACCGGGAGCCGAGGCGGACGGACGGCGGGCGGGCTCGCCGGCGACGGCGTCAGCGGAGCTCTCCGAGGTGTACTCGGTGATCTCCATGTCGTCGGCGTCGGTGCCGGCCTCGATGTCGATGATGGTGTTCTCGGTCATCACTGGGCCACCTGGGTGATCTCGAAGGGCTTGGGCTGCTGGGCAGCGTGGGGGTGCTCGGCGCCGCGGTAGACCTTGAGCTTGGTCAGCTGCTGGCGGGCGAGGGAGTTCTTGGGGAGCATCCCGCGGATCGCCTTCTCGACGGCCTTCTCGGGGTGCTGGTCGAGCATCTCGACATAGGTGCGCGACTTCAGGCCACCCGGGAAGCCGGAGTGGCGGTAGGCCCGCTTCTGCTCGAGCTTGGCGCCGGTGAGGGCGACCTTCTCGGCGTTGATGATGATGACGAAGTCGCCCATGTCGACGTGCGGGGCGTAGGTCGGCTTGTGCTTGCCACGGAGCAGGACAGCAGCCTGGCTCGCGAGGCGGCCGAGGACGACGTCGGTGGCGTCGATGACGTGCCACTGACGGACGGCGTCGCCGGCCTTCGGGGTGTAGGTCTTCACGAGGTTGCCTTACGTGAGGGGTGGGATTGACACGTATGTCGTGTGCTCCCGACAAGCGGTCACTCCCCTTGGCAGGGGCGCACGACACAACCTCTCAAGTCTACGGTCGCGCCGAGAGTGACCCAAATCGCCTCAAGGCGACCCGGAAACCGCCCCTGACCTGCACGGATGGGTGAGCGGACGGCATACGCACAATAGTTGTGCAAACAAAGTGTGCAAAGGTATTGTGCAATCCATGACTGAGCAACCGTCCCATGTGCGCCTCGACCCCGCCTCCGTGAAGGTCCTCGCCCATCCCCTGCGCTCCCGCCTCGTCGGCGCCCTCCGCAGCGGCGGGCCGGCCACGGCCACCGCGCTGGCGGGCGTCCTGGGGACCAACTCGGGGGCCACCAGTTATCACCTGCGCAAACTGGAGGAGGTCGGGCTGGTCGTCGACACCGGTGAGGGCGACGGCAAGCGCCGCGTCTGGGCGGCCTCGGCGGACTTCACGGTCTTCGACCCGAGCGACTTCGAGGGTGACGAGGACGCCGAGGCCGCCTTCGGGTGGCTGGAGCGGGACTGGCTGCAGCACTTCACGACCAAGTTCTCCCGGTGGCTCGACCTGCGCCCCGCCTGGCCGCGCGCGTGGGGCGATGCGGCTGGCATGGGCGACACCATGGTCGTCGTCACGCCCGAGCAACTCACGGCCATGAACGCGGAGATCGACGAAGTGATCAGTCGCTACCGGCGGGTCGGGCAGGGCAATCCGGAGGCCAAGCGCGTCGCGACCTACCTGTGCCACTACCCCGTCGACATGGAGCAGGTGCCGCGCCGATGAGTGCCGCGCCGATGAGGGCCGCTCCCCTGACCAGCGAGCGGGCCTACCGGGTCTTCCTGCTGCTCAACTTCACCCGCTGGTTCCCTGTCGGTTTCGTCGTCGGGATCTTCGTCCTCATCATGACCAACCGCGGCCTGACGATCGCGCAGGCCATGACCGCCGCCGCCGTCTCGGGGTTCGTCTGTTTCGCCTTGGAGCTGCCGACGAGCGGGTTCGCCGACGCCTTCGGTCGGCGTGCGGTCTATGTCGCGGCCGCCGGCATCAATGTCGTGACCGGAGCGGCCTATCTCTTCGCGCAGAACTTCTGGCAGTTCGTCGGGGCGGCAGCCCTCATGGGTGCCTTTCGCGCGTTGGACTCGGGGCCACTGGAGGCATGGTTCGTCGACACCGTCCACGAGAGTGCACCCGGCGCGGATGTGGACCAGGAACTCTCCAAGCAGGGCACCGTGCTCGGCGTCGGGATGGCGGCCGGGGCGCTCCTGTCCGGAGCCCTCATCTGGTGGCACCCCATCAAGGCCTTCCCCGCCATCGACCTCGCCGTCGCCGTCTTCGCGGCCCTCAACATCGTCCACTTGGTCGCCACCCTCACCCTGCTCAAGGAGCGACCGCGGACCATCGCGACCGGCGAGCAGGAGCGACGGGCCCTCGCCTCGGTCAAGGAGGCGCCGACGGTCATCAAGGACGGCCTGCTTCTCCTCGGTCGCAACAGGGTGCTCCTCGGCCTCATCGTGGCCGAGATCTGCTGGTCGGTCGGCATGGTCGCCTTCGAGTCCCTCCTGCCCTTGCGGCTGGAGGAAATGCTCGGGTCCGCGCAGGCGGCGGGTGCCCTCATGGGCCCGGTGGCCTCGGTCGGTTGGGGCATCTTTGCCCTGGGGACATGGCTCGCGGGTCAGCTCTCGAAGCGGTGGGGGGTGGCGCGCGCGGCCATGCTCGGACGCGGGCTCAACGCCCTGGGCGTCATCGTCATGGGACTCGCCCTCACGCCCGTGCAACTGATCGCGGCCTATCTCTTCACATACACGATGCACGGACTCAACGGCCCGCCCCACTCCGCCCTGCTCCACCGCGAGGCCGAGGCCCGCAATCGCTCGACCGTCCTCTCGATCAACTCGATGTTCGCCTTCCTCGCCTTCGGCATTGCCGGACCACTGGCGGGCCTTCTTGCCGATCATGCCTCGATCCACCTCGCCATGCTCACGGTCGGTGTGGTGTCCATGCTCGGGGTGGTCGCCTACCTGCCCGCTCGCAGAGCCGAGCGATTGCGCGAAAGCCAGCCCACGGCATACGGGGACGATGGCGAGGTGCCCGACCCGGGAGGCCACGCGACAGACCAACCCGGCCCGGCGTAACGTCGGCGGCGTGAAGACCGCTCCCCCACGCCGCCCCAATGCCGAGCCGCTCGACCTCATCGATCTGGACTTCCAGTTGACCGATGAGGAGAAGGACGTGCGCGCGATGGTGCGCAAGGTCGTCACCGACCTGTGTGCGGACCACATCACCCAGTGGTACGAGGCCGGAGAGGTGCCGGCCCGCGAGTTGGCTCTGGAGTTCGGCAAGGCGGGCCTGCTCGGGATGCATCTGGAGGGCTACGGCTGCGCAGGGATGTCGGCGGTCGACTATGGCTTGGCGAGCGTGGAACTCGAGGCCATGGACTCGGGAATCCGCTCACTCGTGTCCGTGCAGGGGTCGCTCGCGATGGGCGCGATCCACATGTTCGGCAGCGAGGCGCAGAAGCAGGAGTGGCTGCCTCGGATGGCTGCCGGCGAGGCGATCGGCTGCTTCGGCCTCACCGAGCCCGACCACGGATCCGATCCCGCGTCGATGCGCACGCGCGCTCGTCGTGACGGGGACGACTGGGTGATCAACGGCGGCAAGCTCTGGATCACCAATGGCACCGTCGCAGAGGTCGCGGTCATCTGGGCCAACACGTCGGATGAGCCGGGGGGTCGTGGGATCCGGGGCTTCGTGGTGCCAACGGATACGCCAGGTTTCGCCGCCCATGCGATCCACCACAAGTTGTCACTGCGCGCCTCGGTGACCGCTGAGCTCACCCTTGACGAGGTGCGCGTGCCGAGCGATGCGGCCTTTCCCGAGGTGACCGGGCTCAAGGGGCCGCTGTCGTGCCTGTCCGAAGCGCGCTACGGGATCGTCTGGGGCTGCCTGGGTGCCGCCCGGACGGCGCTGGAGGTGGCTCGGCGGTATTCGATCGAGCGCACCCAGTTCGGGAAGCCGCTCGCGAGTTTCCAGTTGACCCAGGCCAAGTTGGCGCAGATGTCGACCGAACTCCAATTGGGCTTGTTGCTGTCCCTTCACCTCGGGCGGGTCAAGGACTCGGTCGGGCTGCGTCCGGAGCAGGTCTCGGTGGCGAAGTACAACAACGTCACGAAGGCCATCGAGATCTGCCGCACCGCGCGAACCATCTTGGGCGCCAACGGAATCAGCGGCGAGTTCCCCGTGATGCGGCACGCGAACAACCTCGAGTCGGTGCTCACCTACGAGGGCACCGTCGAGATGCACACCCTCGTGATCGGCCAAGCCCTCACCGGAATCCCCGCCTTCCGCTGACGGGTTTCGTCGTCGCGGGCGCCTTCGCGGGTGGCCCCGGCATGCGATCGTGAGGCGTGCGCAATTTCTTCCTCGGGGTCTTGGCCGGTCTCGTCATCTTCGCTCTGGCCATTGTCGGTCTCGTGGTCTCGGTGCGCTCGGAGTCCGCGCCAGCCGCCTCCCCCAGCGTCTCGCCGTCGCCCGTGCCGAGCGGCAAGCCGGCCTCGCCCCAGAAGGACGAGACCTGGCTGGGTGACGTCGACCTGAGCTCCAGCGAGGTCCTCACCTCGGGCGGAGGTTTCGAGGACGTGACCGCCAAGGGCACAGGGATCCGGGTGTCGGACAAGGGAATCCACGCCGAGAAACTGGATCTCGACGTGACCCTTCCCTGGGCGGCCGCCGCCAAGCAGGTGGGCGACGGAGTGGAGTTGTATGCCGCAGGGTCAGGTCAAAGATCGGAAGAGCGTCGTGTAGGGAAAGAGTGTGGATACCAGTGTAGA
>ENA-UOWE01000519-UOWE01000519.1-activated-sludge-metagenome-genome-assembly--contig:-NODE-519-length-55482-cov-117.621701_pt1 | contig 55482 bp, 43 predicted proteins | sample MGYA00249841_ERZ761562 | MGnify/ENA primary metagenome ERZ761562 (study PRJEB28883, sample SAMN05720200) | activated sludge metagenome | isolation source: Anaerobic digester | place: Japan...
TCTTGCCGCCCTGTTCATTTACCTGAACTCAAGTTATGTAACTCTAAACTCAAGAGCTTGAAGTAACTGAGCGCGAAGAACGCCGGCGTATCCCGGAAGAAATGCTGTGCGATCATGTCGATGAGACTCTGGTTCTGGGTATAGCGGCGCAGGTAATCGACCACGGGCGTGTTCAGCGCGGTGATCTTGCGGATGGTGAGCGCGTACTTCAACATCCAGGGGAGAATCACCTTGAGCAGATATGCACGATCCTTCTTCATATCCAGAAACGCCGGGTTATCAATCCCGTAGAGGACATCCAGGTAGCCCATAATTACCCGGATGCGGGCAATGATCGCAGCAATCTCATCGCGGTTTTCCGGGAACATGGCGGTGAGCAGTTCCCGGTACGCCTCGATGTCCTCAACGGACTTTAGCCGTATCACGCGGTCCTCAACCCCAATCGAGACATGGCTCTTGATGAAGTCTACGTCTATGCCGAGTTGTCTGAGCATTGGCATCACAATGCCGGAGTTCTCGATGGCCCGGATGCCGCCATCGAAGACAAATCCTCCACGCTTGAAGCTGCGCACGAGGCCCCCGCAGTGGCTTTCTTTTTCACAAAGCAGGGTTGTGTATCCCGCTTTTGCAAGATAGGCCGCTGCCGTCAATCCGGCGATTCCGCCACCAACGATAATCACGTCATAATCCATAATCACCTCGATAAGATGCTGTCAGCCATCAGCCGTCAGCTTTCAGCCTCTTCGTTTGCTGATGGCTGACTGTTGATCGCTAAAAGCTGATTGCTAATCTCCCACACTCGTTTGCCGACGGCGCGATCCAGTGCGTGCGCGGCCGGCTTTTCCTCGATCGTCAAATTGAAGAACTTCCCACTCACAGTTGCCATTTCCGGCGCGGCTGCCAGATAGTAGATCGCCTCGCCGGCAATCGCGGGGTCTTTCAAGAAAGGGTAAATCACAATGCGGTTGTACAGCCGGTAGAGCAAACCGTTGTTCATCCCGATGTTGCTCTTCACCGCACCGGGATGCATCGCGTTGATCGTGACGCCACTCCCTGCGAGCCGGTCCGCCAGCTCCCAGACCGTGAGCAACTGCGCCGTCTTGGATGCTCCGTAGCCTCGCAGCCCGATATAGCGACGCCGCGCCCAGGTAAGGTCATTCAGGTCCAATCCCCCAAAGCGATGTCCCTGGGAATTAACCTGGATGATGCGGGCCGGGGCGCTGGCCTTGAGCCGGTCGAGCAGCAGCCGGGTAAGCAAGAACGAGGCTAAATGGTTGACGGCGAAAGCCATTTCGTGGCCGTCTTCGGTCAATACACGGCGCGTCATGTGGACGCCGGCGTTGTTGATGAGCACATCAATACGGGGATACCGTTGCAGAAGCGTTGTCGCCGCCGCGCGAACCTCCGCAAGCCGGGCAAAATCCGCCAACACCACATCCGTCTGCGCTCCGTATTCGTCTTTTAGCGTCGCTTGAACCCTGGCTGCTTTCTCGCCATTGCGGCACACCATCACCACATAGGCCCCGCCGCGCGCCAATCGTTGCACCGCCGCAAGCCCCACCCCCGACGTTGCGCCGGTCACCACGCAGACACGACCGTCCAGACGCGCCTCCGTCGTCTTTTGCGGCATCCGCGCGTTGGCGATGAATTGCAATTCTTCAGGTAGCTTCATCATCCGAAATACTTACGCATAAACCATCGGTAGAGACGGCGGAAGCCGGGGATGCCGTTGGCGATGTCGCCCCACAGGTCGAAGTAGTCGCGTTGCTCGATAATCCTACCGTCGTCGCCGAGGGTGAGCTTTGTGCAGCCGTAGACCGGCGAGCTGGGCCACCTTCGGAACTTCATTTGCATCTTCCATTGCAGGAAGATGTCACGGCCCTCCATCACGACCGAGCGGATGTCCATATCAATTTGCTCGCAGCGCCGGGTAAGCCGGTCACACAGCGCCTTGAATGCCTCGATACCTTCGATGCGCTGGATGCTGTCTTGAAAGACGATGTCCTCGTGGTAGTAGGGGAAGATGTGCGACCAGTCAGGCTTCCCCTCGCGGTTGTAGGTTTTGGACCACAGCTCGCGCACGCGGTCGGCAGTGAGGGGGGCTATATGGGTTTTGTTTTTAGGCGCATCGAGGTTATCCATAGTCTATGTGGCAGCTATCCTTTGCAGAAATCTGATAAGAAGCTATACAATTCTCGGAAAAGCGGGCATTTGGAGGCAATCATCTCTGGTCGTGCTTCTTGTAACAACGCCGGCGTATGGCTCGCCTTGGAGTAGTGCAGATCGCCATATTCTTGCGTGGCTTCAATGATCATCTGGGAAAGTTTTTCGGCGCAGGTGCCTTTGGTCGCGTCGTAATAGCTGAATGTTTCGGGCGCGTCAAAAGGTATGTGTTTCTCGTGGCTCAACCACCACTGCATCCCCACGTGATTTTTACGGAAATCTATGTGTTTACCAAACGTACCATCCCAATCCGCGATGAGCCATGCCTCTAATTCTGGCGCGGCGAAGCCGACAAATTTCTGCACGTCTGCAATGCCATCAATTCCTTCCAATGTTGTACAGAAAAGCTGTCTTTGCCGGTCTGCGTCACGGCAATCCAGATCATCAATAACTAAGATAAGCGCACATACCTCACCGCGCAGCAAAGCGGCGTGGAGTTGTTGCTCGATCTGTTGCGCCAGGCTTTTGCCAGTTTTGCCATAGCCTTGTTGGGTGGGACGGGGACCAGGTTTTTGGCGAATGGGCGTCTTGCGTTCAAAAACGCAAGGAAAATGCCGCGTAAGAAAAGGCGTTAATCCGGCGACTTCGGCTTCCCCGCCACCCGCGCAGAGCCAGACTACCACGGCCATCCTCCGATGCTAGGATCGCCCACACGATACAAGTCGCCCAGTTGCCAGCCGTCTTCCAACCAAGGTGCAACCATTGCTTGTGAGAGTTGCTTAACCGCAAAATGCGCTTGATCGCCTTCCGCTGCGTGAAAAACATATACACTATCCACCCGGTCGGTAAAGTAATCCAACAAATCAGGGCTATGGGTACTGATGATGATCTGCGTCTTCTGACTCGCAGCTTTGATCCACTCCGCCAACACACGCAACCAGGCGACGTGCAGGCCAATTTCTGGCTCTTCGATGACCAACAGCGAGGGCAAAAGCGGGGAATGTAAAATTGAGGCCCAACACAACATCCGCACTGTGCCATCCGACATTTCATCCAGGTAGAAGGGCGTTTTCACGTCAGCGAAATGCCATTCGGTGGTCACGGAGAGGCGTCCAGAAGCCACTGCGCGAACCCGGCGCGTAGTTGGGAGAACCGCGCGCATCGCGTTGTTGATCCGTTCCTCGAAATCCAGGCTCTCTTGGGTCAGATTGTGCAGCACTAACGATAAATTATTCCCCGAAGCCGAGACAAATTTATCGCTGGGACCAAGTTTGGGTTCGGAACGACGGATTTCTCCCAGGTTCATATCGTTGGCGTTGTAGAAGCGCCATTGGGCCATGGTTTCTAAAAGCTGGTTGCGCACTTTGTATGTTACAAGTTCTTCGGGAGAGACCTTGCCATTTTCACGGGGGGTGGGCATCTTTACTAAAACCAAATCATTTTCTGGCGGTTGCAGTGGAGCTATTTTGTCGTTGTCTGGTAAGAAGCGGACAGTATTATCCTCCCCCCTATAATAGAGGATTGGGGGTTTAGCTCTATGCGGCGCGTTCAGTTGTTCTCCGGTTACGCTAACACGTTTACCCTGCACAAGAAGAGATAAACCGAAATAGATATCCCTATCCATGTCAGGGGAGGAAAATTCATAGTTAAAACTAACTTTGGCCGGCGACTCAACGGACGCATCCAGTATCTTGTGTCCGCCCAGTTTGAACACCGCATCTTCAAACCCGGTCACGCCTCTGGATTCGTCGGCAGGCGCAGTAGTGGCGTCTTTCAGGAAACGCAAGACATTGAGCAGATTGCTCTTGCCTGACCCATTCGGGCCAATGAATAGATTGAGCGCCTGGAGTGGCAGCCCTTCTGCCAGCCACAGGTTTTTATAATTCTGCGTGGCCAGTTTTGAAATGCGAGTGGTCATATAACCTCCAAAGAAACGGGACGTGGCCTAACATAGAAATTGCCCTAAAACTCCCCCGCCACCGCCTCCAACAGATTCAGCGCCTCGATGATGCTATCCCGCCGGAAGCACACCTTATTCGTCCGCCAAGGCCAATACCCGTTGCCGCACGTCGTATGACACCCACATTCCTGTAGCAACCAAACGATCAAGGAGCGGCGCTACGCTCTCGATCCAACCGTGGGATTTCGCTTCGAGTAGCACGCGCAAAGTGCCCCATACTTTCAATCCGGCTGCATCGGCGATACGGCGCGCCAAACCGTCATCTAACAGCACAATTCGTTTGGGATTTTCCAATGCCAGCGCCATCGTCGCCAACTCTCCTTGACCCAAGTCCAACGTCAACCATTCCGATGGCACGGTGTGGGGATCAACAATTTTCAGCCACTCGTATTTGTGTGGCTTAGGGATATCATAGCCTCGGTGTTGCCCTTCCTTAAGCTCATGTATAACCGCACTTGGCGCCCATATCTCATCAAACAATTGAGGCAACCACGTGATTGCCTCGATCCGGTACAGATAAAGCAAAGGTGAGGTATTGCAAATCGCATCAGGCATGGCCGCGTTCCAATTCACGTAATTCGGCTTCGAAGGGGAATACCTTATAGCGTCCGAGTGTGAGCAGAAATTCTACGCGGGGCATACCGGCCAATTCTGCGGCGCGACCAGACGATAGACGCCCGAGTTCATAGAGTTTGACAGCCGCCAAGACGCGCAGTTCCTGGGCAAAGGTAATTTCATCGGTCTTTTCAGCCAACAACACCTTTTCTGGAATCGTTAACGTAATTTGTCGCGTTGTCATTTCGCACTCCTCTTCGCGCATACCGGTGTGGCTAAGACTTGGGTGAAACCAGCACAGTTTTCATACGATCATCGCATTTGATGAATGTGTTACTGTGATTCTATCACATCGGGAGCTAAACAGCAATCCACAGAACGGGCGAATATCCGCTCTGGTGTGAGTTTCGGTCTGGCGAAGCCTGAATTCGTTTATTCGTTCCACATTATTGTCGGCAAGCCCACCCTAAAACTCCCCCGCCACCGCCTCCAACAAATTCAGCGCCTCGATCATGCTATCCCGCCGGAAGCACACCTTGTCGAACATAAGCTATTCTATTGCGATTGAAAGGTTTGGCATCCATGTTTACGAGTATAATACAAGCGTATGGATTATCAAATTTTTGTCGTCAGCGCGCCGGGTCTGGAAGACATCACGGCACAAGAGGTCGTCAGGCTGGGACTGGCGGAAGGTCGTGCAGTGCAGCATATCACCGGTGGCGTGGAATTCACCGGCTCGCTGGCTGATCTCTACCGCGCCAACCTGCTGCTACGCACAGCCAGTCGGGTGACGGTGCGGTTGGGCGAATTCCACGCAGCAACATTTCCCGAGATGCACAAACAAGCGAGCCGGTTGCCCTGGGAGCGATACTTGCGGCCCGGTCAGCCCGTCGCGTTGCGGGTGACTTACCGCCAATCGAAGTTGAATTATGCGAGTGGGGTGACCAGGCGCGTCCTCAGGGGTATCACCGACCGTTTAGGCGCGCCTGTGATGCTGGTCAATGGGGATGATGAGGAAGCAGAGCAACCGCCGCAGCGCGTGATTGTGCGTCTGTTCAACAATCTATGTACCGTGAGCATAGACAGCTCCGGCGCGCTCCTGCACCGGCGCGGTTACCGGCTGGCGACGGCCAAAGCGCCGTTGCGCGAGACGTTGGCTGCCGGGCTGGTGCTGGCCTCCAGGTGGGATGGACACGCGCCGCTGCTCGACCCCTTTTGCGGTTCCGGCACGATCCCCATCGAGGCGGCATTGTGGGCGCGCAACATCGCGCCGGGCAAGGCGCGGAACTTCGCTTTTATGATGTGGCCTGGCTTCGCGCCGGACGTGTGGGAAGCGACGCTGGCCGCGGCAATTGCCGCAGAACGTCCCGACGCGCCTCCCATCCTGGCCTCCGACCGGGACGCCGGGGCGATCCGCGCGGCGAAAGCCAATGCCGCGCGCGCGGGTGTGGCGGACGGCATTACCTTCGCCTGCCAGGCTGTGTCCGCTATCACACCGCCGTCGGGGCCGGGCTGGGTCGTCACCAATCCGCCCTACGGCGTGCGGGTGAGTGAGAATAAGGACTTGCGCAACCTCTACGCGCAGTTCGGCAACGTGCTGCGCGCGCAGTGTCCGGGGTGGGGGGTAACTTTCCTGTGCGGCGACTTTGCTTTGGTCAGACAAACGCGCTTGCCTGTGGAGACATCCCGCGTGTGGACAAACGGCGGCTTGCGCGTGCGGGTGGCGCAAGGCGTGGTCGGTGACAGGCACAGCGGCCAATAGCGCGCGGCGCAAATAGTTCCTTGCTTTATGCTTGCCAGGGATCGTCAGATCTCGGCCTGACGCACAAGAACCGCGGATCTGGCGATCCGCTCCAAGCACAGCTAACTAGTGTGGGACCTCTGCCACGATGTCCTAGCACGTGACGTGGAAAAGCCCGATGACGGCGCCTTTCGCTTCGTTCCAGGCTTTCAGTGCTTCTGGCGTCGGTAATAAGTCCACGCGGCACGCCTTGCGGCGAAAATAGTCCGTCGCTTCCTCCGACAGTGTGACCAGACCATTCTGCCCGGTGCCGACGATGAGCCGTTCGGCGCCGTCCTCGTAAACGTGCTTCGCTTCAGCCAGCGAGATGACGTGCGAAGTGCCATACAGCGCCTTGGAGAGCTTTTTTTTGCGCTTTTCCACATCGCCGTTGAGCCGGATCACGACATCGTGCTCGATTTTCTCGCCCTCGATCGTGATCGAACCGAACTTTGTGCCATCAATTGTGGGTTTCATCTGTCCTCCGCTTGAAGGCGGTTCAGAAATTCAATAGCCTTAGGATGATCGTCTTTTCGTACTGTTTCACTATACGTTAGTCTCGGTCGCCAAGAGCAGCGGCAACATCAGCTTCCACGTCTTCGGGTTTGGCATTTATATTCCGTGAGCGGATTTCATCGTAGACCTTGAAACGTGCTGCGCGTTCTGTGACCTCCTGCTGCAACACAAATGGCTTCAAGAATGTGTACGTGTAATCGAAATATGACCATGCCAGCATAAGGTCGCCTGCATTGACTGTGATCGGCGCGGTATCAATTGCGGGGTCAAACAAATATACCTGCTCGCCTTCAGTTCCCGCTACTATTACGGCGTGTGGCGTATCCACATCCCAATATGGTAATTCACCGGTACGCACGAACACAATGACAGGTACATTATGAGCAAGGCATGTATGTAGATCGGATAGCGAGCCGGTACTGTAAGTCACGTCAAAGCCATATTTGGTCAAACGTTGGACACGACTGGCCGGCATCCCACCTCCGCGCATCCCCAGGCAGCGTGCCACTTCTACTTGTGACAGAGGATGATGCCAGTATGCAGTTACCATCGTGATGCAGGCTGGCAAACACCATCCGGCCTTAATTTGTTTGTGATGTGGCACGTTCAACCAGGGCATGGGCACGTTCCTCGAGGGTGCTCAACAAATCTGTATTGCTCAATACCTCGCCGGTTTGTGCATCCACATCCAGGGTCCCTACTTGACCTAACGGTCCCGTGGTAGGGAGCGCCACCCACACCGGTACACGCCATAGAAGGCGTCGTCCGGCGACCAGGGTTGGCTGTTCGCCATAGAGTAGATTGCCTACCTGATCGAGCAAGAGCTTGCTGACTTTGCGCTGCGCGGTGAAATCGGTCACATTGACCCGGGTGCTGAGCGAAAATTCAATCTTCACTTCGGCTTGTGCGGGCAGTGTCAGGGTTTCAAATTCAATGGTCATAGCTCACCTCCCGTAACTTTCCCTATTATTTTACACCGGATTTTGGAATTTCTGTTCCCATGCCATCCCCGGATAGTATCGGTACCCGCCGACCGCTTCGATGAGCGATGCGCCTGCGCTTTCCAGCACCGGTTCGTCGTTCCACGTTTCGACGATGATGCGCCGCTCGAAGCTGCCCAGATGTGTGAACAGCGCCTTGAGCGCGCGTTGGAGTGTGCCCTCGTCTATGCCAGGTGCGACGTTGATGGACGCGCCGCCGTTGCTGGCGACGAGCACCGGCAATCCACGTACCTGCGCCAGCCACGTCGAGGGGACGCGGGTGAAGGTGAGGACATCGGGGATGTCGGCGCGGGCCGGGCCGTAGAGGTTGGCCGGATCGCAGGCATTGAGCACCACCGGCCCGGCCTCGTCCGTGGCGTCGCGGAGCGCGCGCAGTTGCTCGACCACGTCTGGCAACGCGAATTGCGCGCCCGATAGCCCCTGCACGAAGTAGCCGCGCCGCACTTCGCCGCGCATCTCCTGCCGTTGGAGTTCCTGGTAGATCAGGCTCCAGTCCCACGCGCCGGTTTCGCTCTCCAGGCACTCGCGCGTGACGACGCCGTAGCGCGCCAGCAGTTGCCGCGCCTGCCGGGCCGCGCGCTCACCTGCCGAGACCGGCTTGCCCATAATGCTGAACCGCTGCACGAGCGTCCAACGGCCCACCCAACGCTGCGGCGCGGTCTGTTGCTCCACCCGCTGGCGGACGCGCTGCCGCGCCGATTTGTAGCGCGCGCGTTCCGGCTTGTGGCCCACAGGCCGCGCGTCGAGGCCCAGCTCCGCGCGCCGCTGTGCCAGATCCGCTTCGAGCGAGCTGTACATCCGCGTCGGCGGCTGCGATTTCCCCTCTTGCACGATCTGCCGCATGGCTTCCAGGCTGTCGTTGGTCGCCAACCCCGCCATCACCAGTTCGATCAGCGCCGCCTCAACGTCTTTTTCTTCGAGACCCAATGCTTCGCCAATGTCGTTGAAAAACACCGCCCCCTCGGCTTTGAGGAACTTGTAAACAGCTAAAGTGTCAACGGATTGAACGGATTTTAACGGATTAGCAGAATCCGTTTCATCCGTTGAATCCGTTGACAAAAACACATTTCCCTCGCCCCGGAACAGGAAGCGCACCCGCCCGTAGCGCGGATCGGCCCCGCCGGAGCCAACCCACACCAGTTCACCGCTGTTGCAGAGGGCGTCGAGGGCGGCGGGATGGTAGCCCGGCAGGCGCAGCGGGAGCACATCCCGTTCCCAGATCCGCCCCACCACCGGCAAAGCGCGCAGTTGTTGGAAGACTTTCACCAGCGACCCTTCGCCCATCAGGCGTGTGGCGGGATGGACGTGCTGCCAGCGCGCCAGGAAGTCGGCGTAGACGGTGAAGGGCACCGGCTGCACTTCCTGCCGCAGGATGCTCAGCGTGCGGCGGTGAATCTGTTCGAGCGCGCGACGATCCACGAACTCGACCACGGATGGAACCACGGATGGAACCACGGATGGAACCACGGATGGGACCACGGAGGTAGAGTTTGCTGGCCGAGGTGTGAAGTGCCCGTGGACGAGTTCGCGCGCAGCGATCAGGCGATCCAGTTCCGTTTCCAGCCAGTCCACCGGGAAGGCGTACCGCGCGCGGATCGCGTCCAGCGTCACCGGCCCGGCGTAGGAGAGGAAACGCTCTAAAATTCGGCGGGATGCCTCAACGGATTCAACGGGAGCGTTATCCGTTAAAATCCGTTCAATCCGTTGAGAACCAAAGGCCGCCTTGTACTCCGCCTCGTATTCCGCGAACACCCACCGGAATTCCGGTTTCGTCGCCGTTGGGATGTCCATGCCGATGACGCGCCCTTCGCCGGTCAGGTGGGCGATCCAGCCTGAGGGGTCAACCAGCGTGCGCTGCGCGACTTCGCTCGGCGAAAGGTCGCCCATCTGCTGCAAGAGGACGGCGAGTTCCGCCTCGGTGCGCGCCAGGGTGGTGGGGAGGGTGTGTTGCAATTCTCCGCGGACCGCGTCAATGGCTTCGGGGCGCAGTAGTTCGTCGAGCGCCACGTCCTTGAGCAGGTCTTGCAGCAGGTCACGGTTGACCGTCAACAACTGCAATTGCTGTTCGGCTTTGGGCGTGTCCCACTCGTACATCCGCGTGCTGATGAAGTTGAACATCAGGCTTTCCGCCACAGGCGAAGGCGTGCGCGATTCCATGACTGTCACGCTGATGTCGCCGCGTTGGATGCCACCGAGGACTTCCTCGAGGTGCGGCAGGTCGAGCACGTCTTGCAGGCAATCGCGGTAGGTTTCGACGATGATGGGGAAGTCGTCGAAGGGGCGCACGACTTGCAGCAGTTCTTTGGCGCGCAGCCGTTGGAGCCAGAAGGGCGTGCGTTTGCCGCGCCCGACGCCCGGCAGGAGCAGCGCGCGCGCCGCGTTCTGCCGGAAGCGCGCCCCGAATACCGCCGAGTCCGGCAGTTCGCGCAGGATGCGCTCGCGGGCCTCCGCCGGCCCCATATCGGTCACAACGTCCAGCGGGAACTCGGCCTCGCTATCGAGCAGGCGCAGCAGGATGCCGTCGTCGTTGGTCTCCACCTCGATTTCGACGCCCGTGCGCTCGCGCAGCGCGCCCGCCAGCGCCAGCCCCCACGGCCCGTTGACGCGCCCGCCAAACGGCGAGTGGACGACCATGCGCGGGTCGCCGAGCGGATCGCTAAACACTTCCACGAGGATGCTGCGGTCGGTGGCGAGCGCGCCGGTCTGGTCGAGCTGGCTGGCGAGGTAATTGAGCACGTTCCACGCCGAGTTCGCGTCCAGCGCGTAGTTCTCGCGTAGCCAGGTCAGCAAAGAATTCACCGCAGAGACGCAGAGATCGCGGAGTTCTTTTTGATTTTTCTCTGCGTCCTCCGTGTCTCTGCGGTAAAAATCCAGAATGTTTTTGAACGGCTTATCGTCTGGCAGACTCAGATCGCGGCGCAGCGATTCCAGTTTCTCCGCTACGGTGCGGCGGAAAGTGCCGACGCGCTGACCGAGTTCGTAGGGCCGCCAGGGGAAGTCGCCGCGCCAGAAGGGCATCCGCGGGATCGCGCCGGGCGCTTCGGTGACGGTGACGCGGTTCTCGTCAATGTCGAGTACGCGCCAGACCTGCGAGCCGAGCATCATCGTGTCGCCGATGCGCGTCTCGAAGACGAATTCCTCGTCCAACTCGCCGAGCTTCGTCTTGCCGTCGGGCAGGTACGCGCCGAACGCGCCGGTATTGGGGATCGTGCCGCCGTTGGTCAGCGCCAGCATCCGCGAGCCGGGGAGCGCCGAGAGTTTGTTATTCACGCGATCCCAGTCCAGGCGGGCGCGCAATTCGCGGTACGCCTGGCTCGGATAGCGCCCGGCGAGCATCTCCAACGTCGTCTGGAACGCGCGCGCGGTGAGGTCGGTGTAGGCGTAGGCCTGGCGCACCAGCGCGAACAATTCATCTGCATTCCACGTCTCCACCGATACCATCGCTACGATCTGCTGCGCCAGCACGTCCAGCGGGTGGCGTGGCGTGTGCGTCGGCTCGACCGCCCCACACAGCATCCCCCCGGCAATGGCTGCCGCTTCGACCACGTCCTCGCGGTGGGTGGGGAAGATGCGGCCCACGCTCGTCTGCCCGACGAGGTGCCCGGAGCGGCCCACGCGCTGCAAGCCTTGCGCTACCGACTTGGGGCTTTGCAGTTGCACGACGAGGTCCACCGCGCCGATGTCAATGCCGAGTTCCAGCGATGACGTCCCCACGAGTGCGGGCAGTTCCCCGGCCTTGAGCTGCCGTTCGATTTCGAGGCGCGTTTCCTTCGAGACGCTGCCGTGGTGGACGCGAACAGGCCCGGCGCGCGTCCCGTCGCCTGTCGCCATCAAGCCGATGCCGGTGGCGGTGCCATCCTTGATGAGGCCGGTAGCTTTACCGTCCGCTTCGGCGGCCCATTGTTCGTTGAGATAATCGCCCGCGCGTTCAGCCAGACGGCGGTTGTTGGTGAAGATGAGCGTCGTCTTATGCGCGCGGATCAAGTCCAGCACGCGCGGGATGATCGAAGGCCACACCGACTCCCCCGGCAGATTGCGGAAATCATCCACCACAGTCACGACCTTCAGATCGAGAGCCTTCTTGTACGCGGCGTTGATGATCGTCACAGGGCGTGGTTGGAGGATGAGAGTTGAGGGTTGTGGGTTGTGGGTTGTGGGAGCTGCCGATTCGCCATTTGCCATTTGCCATTCGCCATTTGCTATTTCCCATTCGTACCCGCCCAGAAACCGCGCGGCCTCGTCCAGCGGCTCAATCGTCGCGGAGAGGCCGATGCGCTGGATGGGCTGTTCGGCGAGGTGTTGGAGGCGTTCGAGGCTGATCGAGAGGTGAACGCCGCGCTTGTTCCCGGCCAGCGTGTGGATTTCGTCCACGATGACGGTGTGGACGGTGCGGAACATCTCGCGCGCTTTGGGACTGGTGAGCAGCAAGTACAGCGATTCCGGCGTGGTGATGAGGATGTGCGGCGGCTCGCGGAGCATCGCCTGCCGGTCGCGCTGTGGGGTGTCGCCGGAGCGCACCGCCACGCGGATGTGCGGCAGGTCAAGGCCCATGGCGTCTGCCTTGGCGCGAATCCCCGCCAGCGGCACGCGCAAGTTGCGGTGGATGTCGTTGTTCAGCGCCTTCAGCGGGGAAATGTAGACGAGGCGGATGCCCTCAACGGGCTTGGTAATTGGGGATTGGGGATTGGTAACTGGGGACTCGTGATGCGTGATGCGTGAGTCGTGATTTGCCATTTGCCATTCGCCATTTGCCATTTGCCCTTCATCCAACTCCCGGAAAAGCTGGTCAATCCCCCACAGGAAGGCCGTGAGCGTCTTGCCGGAGCCGGTGGGGGCGAGGATGAGGGTGTGCTCGCCGCGTTGGATCGCGGGCCAGCCCTGCGCCTGCGGCGGCGTTGGCGTCCCGAAGGTCTCCGCGAACCAGTCGCGGACGGGTGGGAGGAAGGAGGATGGGATGGTTTCGGCAGTCCATTCTGACATTGTGGTGCTCCTTCAAAAGACTTACTTCAACGCTTAGGGCGGATCACAATCCGCCGTCGCTGCTTGCGCCGGATTGTGATCCGGCGCAAGCATTTGCAGTGTTGGGGGTTGGGTGATTATGTCGTCTGCCCTGTGGCGCTTGTTCGTTGCCAGGTTTCATGATGAAAATATAGCACAAATGTTCTGACTTTCAATGAAAGGGTGAATGCTTACGGCTTCACATAATAGAACCCCGCCACGCCGTCCTTCTCGCCGACGATGACCATGTGCAGTCCGCCCGCCGCGTCGGTAAAGTAGGCGCCGGGCGAGCCGGTGTACCCACGCGCGGCCAGGTAGTCGGCGATGGTCTGCACCGGACCGAGCACGCCGTCTGTCTCTGTGCGTGTCTTTATGCCAGCACTGTCACTGTAGACGTAGCGGATCACCGGTGCGTCTGTCGCTGCGCCGATGTAGTATGGCGCCGCCCAGCCCGAAGTGTTCTCCGCGATGTTGAGCGGCTCCGACCATACGCCGTTTTTCCATATATAGCGGTACGCGAGAGAGTATCCCGGCCACATCGTGTGATAGGATGCCAGCACAAAAGCATCTGCGCCGGGGGCGTAGGCCAGCAGGATGGATTCGTCGCGCTGCGGCACAGGATAGAGAGCATGCGTCGCCTGGCGCAGCGGGAAGCGGCCCGGTTCCGTTCCGTAGGCTGTGCGCGCGACGATGGGATCGCCCGGCCCGATTCCGCCGCCGGATGACTGCTCCCAACGCTGGAACCACGCCAGCATCGCCTGCCCGTCCGGCGCGGCGGCGATGGAAGAATAAAAGGTGTCCCCGTCGTGAATCTTGAGCAGCGGCGCGCTCCACTTGCCGTCGGCCCAGGTGGCGTGCCAGGTGCGGCGACGGATGGTATGCCCGCCGTATTCAGCCTTGACGTAATAGCCCTCATCCCAGGTCAGATAGGCGACGCCTGTGTCTTCGGCGACGGCGAGACCCGTCCAACCGAGACCGCCGGAGGGCAGGTCAAAGCCCGGCAGGTAGTAGATTCGCTTCGGCGCGACGACTGTCGGCGCGGAGACGATGCCGTTCTCGACGGTGTGGTGGATGATGCCGTCGTCGTTGGCATAGACCAGGTGTACGCGCCCGTGGACGTTATCTACGGCAATCTTCAGATCGCCCCCGCCCCAATAGCTGAGGATCTGGTACGGTGTCCAGGTGACGCCGTCATTCGAGTTGCTGTAGAAGACGTAGGTGTTGAAGGCGTCGTTGAGCTTTCCCGTCCACAGCACATGGACGCGACCGTTGGCTTCTACCCCCAGCGCCGTCTCGCCGATGGCTTTCGGATAGCCGCCGATGTTCCCCGCGACCAACGGTTTCATCGGTGGCGCAGTGCCCAGCGATCCGGGGCATAGATCGGTCAGTTCTTGCGGACAAACGCGCAGGCTCACGTCATCTACATAAGCGCCTTCGGGACGCGAATCCCCCTCATCTGCATTGAAAATGATAGCCAGGCACACGCGCGGCTGGCCCAGCATATTACCGAGGGTGGGGACGTTGCTCAGGTCGAGCTTGAGGTCTTCCCAGCCATTGGTCACGCCGGTGCGACAGACGCCGTAAAAATCCCCTGCGGAGCCGCAGTCTTCCGCTGTCGGTGACAGTGGACTGACCTTAAGACAAACCTCATCGCCCGGCGGCAAATTGGTCCATACCTTGGCGCTGTATTCGCCCTTGGCGACATATTCGAGGTCAATGGGCATCACTCCTTCCAACATGGTCATCATCGAATACTCATCGGGATACGGTGCGCCGCAGGGCAGCAATTCGCCGTCGTCGCCGCCGCCGTAGGCCCACGCGCTCTGTTGCCCGGAGTAGGCGCGGCACGTGCTGACATCCCACAGGTAAATGCCGAATTCGACTCCCGGCGGCAATGGGCCTATGTGCGATGCCCCGCCATAGCGTCGCCAGCCGAGGGTTTCGGATTCAAAATCATCGGTGTCCACATGCCACGCATCGCGGTGGACGACGCTGCCGTAGCTGCGCAAGACCACCGGCAGGTAGACCGTGTGCGGCCAGCCGACGGCGGCCTTGAAGGTGTCTTGCACCGCGTAGACGCCGTCGCTGGCGCGGATGGTCACATCAGTGGCTCCCTGCCAGTACTGTTCGGGCGTGAGATTTACGGCGCCGGAGGTCTGCAAAACCACGTCCATTTGGGGAGTGGTGTTGAGCATCACCGTGTAGCTCAGTTGATCGCTTGCCAGGTTGCTGTGCTGCGCATAGTCGCGGACGTTGAAGGCGGTGAGGCTCGCTGTTCCGGGGATGAGCACCACGTCAGGCAAGCCGCTGAAGCGCAGCGGCGCCGGGAAGCGGTCGGCGGGATAGGCGAAGGTGCGGTAGGCGTCGCGCTGGGAGGTGGACGGCGGGACTTGGGCAAGATTTGTTATGGACGCCAGCGTCAGGTTGGTGAGCGTGTACGGGCCATCCGCGTTATGCCCGCCAATGGCGGCGCCGTCGAAGGCCAGGTCGAGGAAGTGCGCGCCGGTCGTCAGTGTGCGGGTGACGTAGGCCCAGGTGATTTCGCCGCCGTCTGCATCCACCAGCGAGCCGGCCAGCGCGTAGGTACCGCTCGCCGTGACCTGCACGCCCACGCGGATGACGAGCTGCTCGTACAGCCCGTCCCCGTTTGCGTCGTTTCCCCAATCGGCATAGCTGCCGGTGAGGGCCAGCGCCGGAGTCATGTCACCGGTGGTGAAGACCCAGACGGTGGGATCGTAGGTGGCGTTGCCCAGCGTGTCGCTGATGCCGGCGGTGAGCGTGACGACGTAGGTGGTGTACGGCGTGAGGAGCGCGTTTGGCGTGAACGTCGCCGTGTGTGTGGCGGCGTCGTAGGCGACGCTGCCGGTGATGACATCGCCGGTCATCTCCGCCACCTGGAACGTCGCCGTCGTCAGCGTGCTGGCGTCGAGCGCGCGATCCCACGCCACGGCGACAACCGCGTTGCGCGGCGCGTTGAACGCGCCATGCTGCGGTGAGAGCAGAGTCGGGCGCGGCGGGGAAAAGTCAGGTTCGGTGGTAAAGCTCCACGTCATACCTTCAGCCAGCGGCGTCCCGTCGAGCGTGCGGATTGTGGCGCTGATGCGCGCAGTGTAGGTGGTGCTGTAGGCCAGCCGGGTTTGGGGGATGAAGGTGGCTTCGCGGCTCGCGGCGTCGTAGCGGACGAGGCCGCGCACCGTCCCGTAAGGCCCGCCGGAGAGGGTAAAGGTCGCGCTGTTGACCGTCGTCGGGTCGAGCGCCGCGCGGAATCCGGCGTACAACGGTTGGTCCACGTTGACGTTCGTCTCGGCGGGCGCGGGCGAGACCCAGTCCACGCCCACGGGGTTGGCGATGGTGAACGGCCCGGCGACGGCGCTGGCAGTGTTGAGGCCGTCGGTAGCGAGCACACGCACCAAAGCCTGCGTCGTATTGAGCATGCTGGCAGTTTCGAGCGTAAAGACCGTACCGGGCAGGTGAATGGCCTGCGCTTCCCAGGTCGCGCCGTTGTCGGTGGAGACCTGCACGAGAAAGTGGCGCGTCTGGCCGGGATCGCTTTGCCAGGCGATAGGCTGTGGGCCGCTCCAGGTGGTGCTCGCGGGTGGGGTGATGCTCACGGTGGGCGCAGTAGCGCTCACCGTGCGTTCGGCCAGGAGGGCGTCATCGCTGTTGCGGCGGATCTGGATGCGCGCCGTCGCTGCGGGGAAGGGCACTTTGAGCGCGAACGGCGCGGGCGCGTCAGGTGGGATGTCCCAAGAGGCCCGGCCGGCCGGTTGCAGCGTGGTGGCGCTGCTGAACGCGCGGGTGTAGCCGACAATCTCTTGTCCCGCGCCGTCCAGGAAGACGAGGCGGTAGGGGCCGGCGGGCGGCGCTTCCCACGCGCCCGGTTCGAGCTGATACCAGGGAGCGAGTTCCACCTCGCCGGTGGCGGGGGTGATAAGGCCGGTCGCCAGCAGCAGCGGATCGTCCAGGGTGGTTTGCTGGAGCGCCTGTGAGGCGGCTGTGAAGCGGTCAAGCAGCGACTGATATTTGATCCATTCGATCCACAGCCGTTCCGGCGGGGGTGATTCGACCGGCAGTTCGTTCATAAAGCTGTTGATAATGTTGAGTGTTTTCTGGTGGTGCGGATCCATCAAGGCCGTGCTGATGCGGCGATCCGCCCTGAGCCGCACGTCGTACCCCATGCCACCCTGGAGCGTATCGTGCTCTTTGAAGCCATACAGGTGTCCGGCTTCGTGGGCGACGATGAAACGGTAATCGGTGCTGGGATACACGTTCTGCGCCAGAATCCCGTACCACGCCTGCCGCGGCGAGGTCAAGCCGATGTCCACCAGCCAGCTTGTCGGCGCGTATCCGACCATCAGGTCGCAGCCGGAGGTCGTAGCGCACAGGGCAGTCAAATCCAACAGGGCAGCCAGCTTGGCGCTATCGCTCGCCGGTGTGGAACTCAGCACTGCCGAGGCTGTTGGGGCGTAATACGGGATGGCGCTGGCCGGTTGCGGCAGCCACACGTTGGGGACTGGATAAATGGCTTGCACGCCGCTGCGATATCCCAGTGCGACGCTGCGCAAGTTGACTGTACCGGTCTTGCCGTAATCCGGTCCGACCGCCAGCGCGCGCGAGTGGATGTTGAGCCAGCGGGTTTGGACGGCCGTGGGCGTGGCTTGAGCGGAAAAGCGCTGCGGTGTGCCGTGATTATCAAGGACCGTGACCGTTGCCAAAATCCCATACTCCCCTACCTCGTCCGGGACGAAACCGTAGTAGTTGACGGTGTCTTGCGAGGCGAGCCGCGCGGCCTTGTCGTAGAGGCGGTAGCGGCGCGCCGTCGTTGGCCCGTAGTCAAAGTGCCAATCCGCCCCACCGGCGCGCCACGATGCAGACCCCGGATTCGCCAACGAAGGCGGCACCCAGACAATCTGGATGTCGTCTACGTCCACATAGTCCCACCAATCCTTGTACCACACGTCCAGGTGCAGATTGGCGCTGGACAGGAAGACGCGCAACACGGTGGGCTTGCCGACGACGAGTTTCTCGTACTGGAGCACCTGCACCGGTTCCAGATCCACATCGAGTTGCGGGAGCGTCCAGAACGACCAGCGTTTGCCGGTTTCGAGCGAGCCGCCGCCCAGGTCTTGCACCCAGTCAGCGTGATTCGCCTTGAGCGCGTCTGTCTCGCCCCAGACAACGGCCTGGTAGCGGATGCCATCCTTGAGCGGCGCATCCGGGACAAAAGCGTATTCGGTTTCCGAAAGACGGCGAGTTTCTCCGGCAACGTAGACCGGCTTTTTCTCATTGTCGAGGTAGTATACTTGAAAGGTATCCTCGTTGACCGTGGCTTCGGAAACGACGGTGGTGAAGCGCACGCGGATTTCAGGGAGCACACCGGGGCTGGGTGCTACGGGGACGCTACGCGCATCGGGTTCGGGCGATACCTCTTTGACGGCCAGCTTGATCCGCGCGCGCAGTTGCAGCCTGGTCAGCTCGTAGCAGGTGCAGGCGCAATCTACCAGCTCCGGACAGCGGCAGAAATCCTGTTGTTGGAACCAGAGGAGGTTCTGGCCATCAATCAATTCGGTGTGGGCGAAGGGCACTTCTTGCTCTACAGGAACGGTATCGGGCCACGTCGGCGTCGTGCCGACCGCGCCGATGATGTTCCAGTCGCCGTTGAACGCGCTGCCGTCCTGCGTCCACGCGCCGGGTTTGCCGTTGAGCGCCACCGCCCAGGTTGGATTGGTGTAGGCCGGCTTGCCTTCCGTATCCACGACATAGATTCTTTCGGCAAACGTCAGAAGCAAGCGCGTATCGCTCAACTCGCTGGGGTCTTGCGTACCCAGGTTGAAGGGCCAGGCAATTTGGGAATACATCACACACCACGGGTTGGGATACTCGTAGGTCCAGACGGTGTAGCCATCCTTGTCGGTAGTGATCGAGGTGGGATCGCCGGTCGCGGCGGCGATCTCCATTTCCGTGGGCGAGGCAGGAAGCGGCGGTTGGGCAGCCGCGAAACGCGCCGTCGCGCCGGGCAACAGTACCAGTCCGCCCAGGATAATCAGACCGATACTGACGATCGTCCATACAGCAGGTTTATGATGGTTCATTTTGACCTCCTCAAATGTCACGGCTTCACATAATAGAATCCCGCCACGCCGTTCTTTTCGCCGCTGATGACCATGTGCAGTCCGCCCGCCGCGTCGGTAAAGTAGGCCAGCGGGAAGCCGGTCATCGTATATCCGCGCGCGCTCAGGTAAGCAGGAACGCTCTGCTCCGGGCCGAGCACGCCGTTGGTCTCCGTGCGCATGGTCAGCATATAGTTGTCGTTGTAGACGTAGCGAATCAGCGGTGTGTTCTTTGCCGCGCCGACGTAGTAGGGCACGCCCCAGCCGGAGGTATTCTCCGCCACACTCAACGGCTCAGACCATGTTCCATCTTTCCAAACGTAGCGATAGACGCGGGAATGGCCCGGCCACATAAAATGATTGGAGGCCAGCACAAAGCTATCGTCGCCGCCGGAGTAGGCCAGCAGGATGGATTCGTCGCGCTGCGGCACAGGATAGAGAGCATGCGTCGCCTGGCGCAGGGGGAAACTGCCCGGTTCGGTTCCGTAAGCCGTGCGCGCGACGATGGGATCGCCCGGCCCGTATCCGCCACCGGCTGATTGCTGCCAACGCTGGAACCAGGCCAGCATCGCCCGTCCGTCCGGCGCGGCGACGATGGTAGAGTCGTTGGTATCTTCATCATTGATTTTGCGCAGCGGCGCGCTCCAGGTCTGGCCGTCCCAGTAGGCATGCCATGTCTTGTAGCGCAGCCCATACGAATCGCTGCTGAGGCGCACCCAATACACCTCTCGCCACACCAGGTAGGCGTAGCCCGTCTGTTCGGCGACGGCCAGGCTCGGCCAGGCAATGCTGCCAGAGGGCAGGTTAAACCCCGGCAGGTAGTAGGTTTTGGGCGGCGCGACCACCGTCGGCGCGGAGACGACGCCATTGACGACGGTGCGGTGGATGATGCCGTCGTCGTTGGCGTAAGCCAGGTGCACGCGCCCGTGAACGTTGTCCACAGCGATACGCGGCTCGCGCCCGCCCCAATAGCTGAGGATCTGGTAGGGCGTCCAGGTGATGCCGTCGGTTGAACTGCTGTAAAAGACATAGGTGTTGAAGGCGTCGTTGAGCTTGCCCGTCCACAGCGCGTGGATGCGACCGTTGGTTTCCACCGCCAGCGCCGCATCACTGACGGCCTCCGGGTAGCCGCCGATGTTCCCTGCGACCAACGGTTTCATCGCCGGCGCAGTGCCCACCGATCCAGGGCACAGGTCGGTCAGTCCTTGCGGGCAGATGCGCATATTTACGTCGTCCACGTAGGCGCCTTCGGGACGCGAATCGCCGATATCCGCCTTGAAAGTGACTTGCACGCACACACGCTCTTGGCCTAGCACGTTGCCGAGCGTGGGGACGTTGCTCAGATCGAGGGTCAGGTCTTCCCAGCCGTTCGTCGTGCCGGTGCGACAAACACCGTGATAGTCCCCGATAGGGAAGCGATACTCGTCCTGGCAGCTTTCCCCTTCAATGACAGCAACTTTAAGACAAACCTCATCGTCCGGCGCCAGATTGGTCCACGTTTTGGCGCTATATGTGCCTTTGGCGACGTATTCAAGGTTAATCGGCATTGACTGGTACATAATGGTTCCAAACGTGTAGGCATCGGGATAGGGCGCGCCGCAGGGCAGCAAGTCGCCGTCGTCGCCGCCGCCATAAGCCCACGCGCTCTGCTCCCCAGCGTAGGCGCGGCACTTGCTGACGTCCCAATAGTACGTGCCAAAGTCACCCGGCGGCGGGTCGCCCTCCTTAAACCCCCAGAAGTAGTGGCTCCAGCCGATGGTCTCGGATTCAAAACCGTCAACGAAACTGGGGATCCACGCGCTGCGTGGAGCGGCAGCGCCGCCGCGCAACACCACCGGCAGGTAGACCGTGTGCGGCCAGCCGACCAGCGCCTCGAAGGTATCCTGCACCGCGTAAACGCCATCACTGGCGCGGATGGTAATACGGGTGCGGCCCTGCCAGTATGCCTCGGGAATCAGGTACACCGCGCCGGAGGATTGCAGCGCCACATCCATTTTCGGATTGGTGTTGAGCATCACGGTGTAGCTCAGTTGATCGCTTGGGCGGGTGGTGTGCTGCGCATAATCGCGGACGTTGAAGGCGTTGAGGAGGGTTGTGCCGGGGATGAGCACCACATCGGGCAGACCGCCGAAGTGCAGCGGCGCCGGGAAGCGATCGGCGGGATAGGCGAAAGTGCGGTAGGCGTCGCGCCGGGAGACGGTCGGTAGAACGCCGGCGGTAGCGTCCATGCGCGTCAGCGTGAGGTTGGTGAGCGTGTACGGGCCATCCAGCCCGCGTCCGCCGATGGCGGCGCCGTCAAACACCAGGTCGAGCAAGTGTACACCGCTTGTCAACGTGCGGCTGATGTAGGCTGAAGTGATAGCGCTGTTGTCGCTATAGACCAGCGAGCCGCGCAGCGCGTAGCTGCCGGTTTTTGTGACCTGCACACCCACCCGGATCACCAGTTGTTCGTACAGGCCGTCGCCGTTCGCGTCCTCGCCCCAATCGGCATAGCTGCCCGTGAGCGCCAGCGCGGTGGTGGTGACGCCCGTGGTCAAGTCCCACACGATGGGGTCGAAGGTGGCGTTGCCCAGCGTGTCGCTGATGCCGGCGGTGAGCGTGACGATGTAGGTGGTGTACGGCGCAAGGAGCGCGTTCGGCGTGAACGTCGCCGTGTGTATGGCGGCGTCGTAAGCCACGCTGCCGGTGATGACATTGCCGCGTCTCTCCGCCATTTGGAATGTTGCCGTCGTCAGCGTGCTGGCGTCGAGCGCGCGATCCCACATCACAGCGACAACCGCGTTGAGCGGCACATGGCGCGCCCCACGTGATGGGGAGAGCCATTGCGCGCGCGGCGGGGTCAGGTTCGGCTCGGTGGTAAAGTTCCACGTCGCACCTTCCGCCAGCGGCGTCCCGTCGAGCGTGCGAATCGCGGCGCTGACGTGCGCGGTGTAGGTGGTGCTGTAGGCCAGCCGGGTTTGGGGGATGAAGGTGGCTTCGCGGCTCGCGGCGTCGTAGCGGACGAGGCCGCGCACCGTCCCGTAAGGCCCGCCGGAGAGGGTAAAGGTCGCGCTGTTGACCGTCGTCGGGTCGAGCGCCGCGCGGAATCCGGCGTACAACGGTTGGTCCACGTTGACGTTCGTCTCGGCGGGCGCGGGCGAGACCCAGTCCACGCCCACGGGGTTGGCGATGGTGAACGGCCCGGCGACGGCGCTGGCAGTGTTGAGGCCGTCGGTAGCGAGCACACGCACCAAAGCCTGCGTCGTATTGAGCATGCTGGCAGTTTCGAGCGTAAAGACCGTACCGGGCAGGTGAATGGCCTGCGCTTCCCAGGTCGCGCCGTTGTCGGTGGAGACCTGCACGAGAAAGTGGCGCGTCTGGCCGGGATCGCTTTGCCAGGCGATAGGCTGTGGGCCGCTCCAGGTGGTGCTCGCGGGTGGGGTGATGCTCACGGTGGGCGCAGTAGCGCTCACCGTGCGTTCGGCCAGGAGGGCGTCATCGCTGTTGCGGCGGATCTGGATGCGCGCCGTCGCTGCGGGGAAGGGCACTTTCAGCGCGAAGGGGGCAGGCGCGTCAGGTGGGATGTCCCACCCGGTCCGGCCAGCCGGTTGTAAGGACGTGGCGCTGCTGAACGCGCGTGTATAGCCGACAATCTCTTGTCCCGCGCCGTCCAGGAAGACGAGGCGATAGGGGCCGGCCGGCGGTGCTTCCCACGCGCCCGGTTCGAGCTTGTACCAGGGATCGAGTTCAACCTCGCCGGTGGCCGGGGTGATGAGGCCGGTCGCCAGCAGCAGCGGGTCGGCCAGCGTGGTCTGGTAGAACGCCCCCGATGCGGTGGTGAGGCGGTTCAGCAGCGCACGGTAGTTGAGCCATTCGATCCACAGCCGCTCCGGCGGGGGCGATTCCACCGGGTCAACGTTCATAAAGCTGTTGATGGTGGAGAGCGTTCTCTGATCGCGCGGCTCCATCAACGCGGTGCTGTAGCGGCGATCCTGCCTGCGTCGCACGTCATAGCCGGCGCCGCCGGTGTTCGTATCGTGCTCAAAACCGTACAGGTGACCGGCTTCGTGGGCGGTAATGTAGCGGAAATGGCTCGAATAAGAGTTCTGCACCAACATGCTGTACCAGGCCTGTCGCGGCGAGGTCAGGCCGATGTCGCCCAGCCAGCCTACCGACGCATAGCCAACCATAAAATCGCAGCCGGAGGTGGCGGCGCACATGGCGCTCAATTCCAGCAAGGCTTTCAGAAGCTGCAAATCGCCAGCCGGCGCAGAACTCCACACCGACGCAGCAACCGGCGAATAGTAGGGGACGGCGCTGGCCGGTTGCGCCAGCCACACGTTGGGCGCCGGATAGAGCGCCTGTACGCCGCTGCGGTAGCCCAGGGCGGCATCGCTCAGATTGACCACGCCTTTCTTGCCATAATCCTCCCCGACCGCCAGCGCGCGCGAGTAAAAAGTGAGCGCGCGCGTCTGGACGACATTGCGCGTCTCCACGCCCGTAAAACGTCGCAGCTTGTTGTGGCTATCTCGCAGCGTGACCGTGGCCTGGATCCGATAAATGCCCACCTCAGCCGGGGCAAAGCCATAGTAATTGACGCTGTCTTCCGACGCGAGCCGCGCTGCCTTGTCGTTGAGGCGGTAGCGACGCGCCGTCTCTTCTGTGTAGTCAAAGTGCCAGTCTGAAGCATCGGCGCGCCACGAGACAGCGCCCGCATCTCCCCCTGTGGGCGATCCCCAGTAAAGCTGGATGTCTTCCACGTCCACGTATTCCCACAGGTCCTTGTACCACACATCCGGGTAAAAGCTGGCGTGAGAAAGGAACACGCGCAACGCGGTGGGCTTGCCGATGACCAGCGTCTCGTCTTCGAGCGTCTGGACAGGTTCCAGCCGCACTTCGAGCTTGGGCAGCGTCCAGAACCACCAGTGTTCGCCGATTTCCAGCGGGCCGCCGCCGATGTCTTGAATCCACGCATCATGATTGTAGCCGGCGGCATCCCACTCGCCCCAGACATCCACGTAATAACGGATGCCGTCGCGGAGCGGCGCAGCCGGCGTAAAGCCATATTCGGCATCGCTGATGCGCTGGTATTTTCCGGCCACATACACCGGCTCTTGTTTGTCGTCGAGATAGTAGACCTGGAATGTCTCCTCATTCACCGTAGCTTCGGAAACGACCGCCGTGAAACTCACGCGGATTTCGGGGAGCCGGCTTTGCGGGTCTGGTTGGGTGGGCACGTTGAGCGTTTCGTGGGCCGGCCAGATGTCTTTGACGGCCAGTTCGGTATACGCGCGCAGTTGCAGTTTGGTCATCCGGTAGCACGTGCAGGCCTGGTCGTACAGAAGCGGCGTGGGACAAAAGTCTTGCTGCTGAAACCAGAGATTGTTCTCGCCGTCAATCAATCCGGTATAGTCGAAGGAGAGTTCGTGCTCTTCCATAATGATTGCGGGCCAGGTCGGCGGCGTCATCACCGCGCCGATAATGTTCCATTCGCCGGTGAACGCACCATCAACTAACGAGCTGGGCTTGCCGTTGAGCGCCACGGCCCACGTCGGATCCGTGTATTGGGGTACGCCATCTTGAATGCTGTTGGGGGTCTCACCAAAGGTAATAATCAACGAAGCATCGCTCAAGTCGCTGGGATCCTGACCGCGCAGGTTAAAAGGCCAGCGGATGCGTGAGAACGGCACACAGCGTCCGCCGCCCGAGTCATAGTCCGCGCTGTAATCATACGTCCAGATTGTGTAGCCCTCTTCGTCCTTTCGGATGGAAACCGGCTCGCCGGTGGCGGCGATGGCGCCCATTTCGGTGGCGGAAAGTGGCGGCGGTGTCTGCGCGATAGCAGGTTGCGCCGTCGCGCCGGGCAGCAGTCCACTGAGAACGAGCAGGACGACGCTGACAATCATCCATGCAGAGGGTTTACCGTGGTTCATATTTACGCTCCTTTGGGGATCAGGGATTGGGGATTGGGAATTGGGGATTGGGAATTGGGGATTGGGGATTGCGAATCAGGCGTTTCTCCATCCCTACTCCCTACTCCCTACTCCCTAACCTTGCCGCAACACGAGTGGCAGGAAGATGTGTTTGTCCAGCACCAGGCCTTTAATCACAATCTCGTGGATGTCGTGTGTCACGGCTCCGGCTATGGCAGCGGTGATGGTGATCGTCTTCGTGCCCGGCGTCGTCCAGGTGAAGGCGGCGCTGTCATAGGTCTGGTAGAGGTTGGCGTGGACGATGGGGGTTTTGTCAGTCGCTTCCCAGGTGTAGGTGATGGGGAAGATCGTGATCTCCGGCGCGATGGCGGCGTTGAACGTATAGGCATGATTGGTGTCGCCCTGCGTCAGGCCGCTCGCGGTCACATCGTAGACGAGCGCCGTGCGCGTGGCATAGGCTACTGTGACGCCATCCGTCACGCCGAGCGTGATCCGCTTGTCGCCCCGGGTTGTCCAGGTGAAGGTGATCTCATCTGTGACGGTCAGACCGGGGTGGGTGGTCGTGATTTGCTCCGCCGCCGTCCAGGTGTAGGTCATCGGCTGCCCGGTATATCCCGACCAGACGAGGCCGCCGGTCATTGTAACAACTTGCCCGGCGCCTATGATCAGCGGGCCGGACGTGACGACGTTGGGGATGCCGTCGGCGCGCAGCCAGCCCATATCCTGGAAGATCGCCAGTGTCACCGGGCCGGGGTGGCGGGTGACGCCGCTGTAACTGGGCGTCATCAGGCGATTTGTACCGCCTCCGAATGTGCTCTGGTCGAGGTGCGACAGGCTGCTGCCGGGCTGCCAATTCATTGGCGTGTACAGTTTGGCTGCTGCGCCTGCACTGGCAATGAGGGTGTTGGGACCGCCGAAATTCGCGTCTCCTTTGAGACGCGCCGCCAGCGCATAGGGATCGTTGGGCAGGTGACTCAGAAGCGCAACGCCGGCGCTGTCCACCGCGAACCAGTCGTAGGGCGTGGGGCATGGATAGAGAGCATTACCGCAAAAACCAACGTTCCACTCTTCATACATGTTGCCGATGAAGCCCAGCCCGTGCGCCAGCTCGTGGAGCGCCACCGCGACGAAATCCTCCCCGGCAGCAGGCGCGCTCAGATGTGTCGTCGTCGTGATAAAAGACCACGCCACATCCGACTTGAATTGCAGCGTCATGTCTGCCCACGTGGGAGCCAGATCGCTGCCGGTGAGCGCGTTGGCTAAGGCGATGGGGTAGGCGGTGTTGACTAGGGGTGCGCCGGAGAAGTTGTAGATGTATCTCGACGGCATGCCGGTTGCCAGCGCGTCGCCGCCGCTCAGATTGGGCGTCCAACAGGCCGAAACTTCGATGGGTACGGTGGAAGAAACCCATGTCCCCCAGAGGCCGGCAGCGTAGTCAAGGGCGGTCACGGCTGCTGGGGGCGGTTCCAGACAAACCGGCGGCGCTCCCCACGTGATGTCGAAGATTGCGCCGTTAGTGGGCGAATCTGGCGCGGCAAAAACAGCGACCGGCGTTATCCAGCCGCCGGTCGCCAGTAAAAGCAGGATTGCCGTAAATCCGCGTGCTATGCGTGTCCAAAAGTGGATTTCTTGGTCCTGCACAGCGTCAAGAACACACTGTCTATGCTGCCACGGACTCGACTTCGGATTATTCACTGATGTTCCTCCCACACTATGATGCGTTTTCCAGGAGTTGACTCGGTGCCACTGTATACTGTCTTGAGTATAATGCAGGTTTTGGGTTATGACAACTGTAGAAAGTAACGTTCAACAGATTCAGCGCCGAGGAATGTGGACCCGGCGCTGAATCGAGCAGCCTTGTGGCTGGCTTTACGCTTTCGGCGCAATCGGCAGCCAGAACTCGCAGTAGTAGTCTGACCCGCTTTCGCCGGGATAGTAGACTTCCATTTCCGGCGCGAGGGCGTGGACGTAATTTGAGGCGGGTAACCACTCCATTTACCTTCGCTTGTCTTTTCTGATGCTTATGCTATAATCGGCGCGTGAGGGTGAGTAGCTCAGTCGGTCAGAGCGCACGGTTCACATCCGTGAGGTCCAGAGTTCGAGTCTCTGCTCGCCCATTTTTTATTGCCCCTGGAAGCACTGAAGCGGCAGCCAATCCTCAACGCCGGCGACAAGGCTACCGGCGATCCCCAGATAATCGGACGGATTGCGGTAATCCACCTGCGACAGCACTTTGGTCAGAGAAGGGTCGTGTTCTGTCTCGCGCCAGACCATCGCGGCGGGGAATGATCCGTCCGGCAGGGTAGGCAATACGGCAAAATGCAGGTGCACCCATGCCGAATGGTAGCTCCCCTGATAGCCGAGCAATTCTCCCGCTTTGACGGGAATGCCTGTGCTGCCGGGTGGAAAAGCTGCGTTCACGTAGCTGGCTCGCCCGTCCGCTGACGCCATCCCGCCGTAGAAGGTCCACACCTGCTTCCCAGGTTGGCGGGGATCGTCGTGGAGGATGGCGACGGCATCGGGCCAATCCGCACGCCGCATGAGGACGCCATCGGCCACGGCATAAACGGGAACCGAATTGTCGTAGCCGATCCCCATCAGCAAAAGCGTCTTGTTGAACCACCACATCCCTAACGCACCGGAAGTCGGCAGAGGCCAGGAGGCGCCGGGGCAGATACCGTTGACGGGCGCGGTGATGCCGGCGATGCTGCGGGGACGGAAGACAAGCGTGTCGGCCTTGATCGTGACGGCAATGTAGTGGCCCTGGACGGCAGTGAGCATCTCCGGCGTCCAACGTTCCATATAAACCGGGTAGCCGCGAAAATGATGAATCAGGATCAGCGGGAAGCTCTCCGCGCGGATGGCATCCAGGAGTGGTGTCTGATCCCACAGCCCCGCATTCGCCAGTTGCGTCACCTCAAAGGGCTGGATGTACAGCGGTTTACCGTTCAAGGTAAGCATCCCCATGTACTCGTCGGCCAGAATCGGCCCGGACGTTTCCGCGACCAACGTGCGCAACTCGCGCAAAACCGCTTGCCCGGAGGCGCGGTATTTGAAATCCTGCACCGGATGAAGCAGTGTGAAACGCATCAACATTCCCGCCTGCACCGCCAACAGGATCAACACAACACTGCGGACGAGCGGGGGAACCCACGCCGGGGTAGGCCGTTCAGCGTTGCCGCGCCAGATTTTGCCGCTCCAGGCCAGCACCGTCCCGGCGACAAGGGCCAGCGCAGCGCAGAGTTCCAGCAGATAATTGACGTTCGAGCCGATTTTGCCAACGGTGACCGCCGAGAGCAACGCACCCCCCAGATACGGAATCACCAGCGGCCAGCCGGCAGCCGCCGCCAGCCGACCACGCGCACGCGCCGGGATGACGATCAGCAGCACGGCGCAGAGGAATAACAGGATGGGGATCAATTCCCGCAGTTCCCGCGCATAACGCTTCACGGTTTCGAAGTTGAAAGGGTTGACGTTCGCTGTGACGATGTTGAAGAAGAAGCCCCCGTTGGTTGTCAGATTCAAGATCACAAAAAGGCTCATTCCGATAGCCCCCACCACCCCCGCCAGTGCAAAGGCAGCGCGCCACCCCCGTCGCGCCCACACCCAGACGAAGGCCGCCAGCGGCGCAGCCAGTCCGTAAGATTGCCGGGTGTAGATGGCAGCGGTGAGCAAGATCGCTGTTCCCACCAGCGCGCGGTTGTCGTGGGGGCGGCAGGCGATGATGTAGAACGCAGCAGTGCTGAAAGCCAGGGCCAGCAAGTCAATACGTGCCAGCTTGGACCAGCTCGCCACGTAGGGGAATGTCAGAAACAACAGGGCCGTGAGCCACGCGGCGAAGCGGTCGCCACTGTGGGCATAGATCACACCACCCAGGAAAAAGGCCGTCGCCAGCGCGCTTATGATCGAGATCAGCCGTCCCGCCCAAAAATTGGGGCCAAAGAGCCGGATGAAAGGCAGCATCGTCACAACGTACAGTGGGGGGTAGTTGGTGACGGTATAGGGCGGTGAGTCAAGAGCGGTGCGGTAGATCGGGCGTCCCTCGGCCAGGCGCATGGCCTGATCCACCAGGGGCGCTTCCCCATAATCCAACGGGTAGGGATAAAGGAGCGCCTGGAAGGCGTGGATACCGTAGATAATCACCGCCAGGATAAAAACGAGGATGGCGAGCAGGCGTGCGCCAACCTCAATATAGCCGGTGGGCGGTAAAGCCTCAACGTGACGTTTCATAGCGTGCTCCGCCGGGGCCATGACACAAGCAACAACCCAATGCCGATCAGAATCACCACGTCCGCAACATTGAAGATGCCCGTGCGCACGTTACCGATGCCGATATTCATAAAATCCGCCACCCTACCGTTGCGGATAATGCGATCCAACAGGTTGCTGAATCCGCCGCCAATGATCAATGCGGCGCCGGTCACACCGAGGCGGTTCAATTCGCGTGCCGTCAGGGCAAATGAGAACATCAGCACCACCATCAACCCCGCGCATACGATGAACACCCAGAAGCGCACTCCCTCCGGCAGCCGTGCCCCCAATCCCAGAAAGGAACCTTGATTTTCCGTGTAATGCAGCCGCACCGTATCGCCCAGCAAGGTAATCGGCGCCGCCAGGACGAGATGTTGTCTGGCAAGGGTTTTTGTTGCCTGATCACAGCCTACGCATACGCACAAAACAACAAAGATGAGCAAAACTCTGGAAAAAGTCTTCACGACCGCTTCACCTTACTTTTGTCCCAGGGTAACTTATAAAATTTTACCATGCGCCTGGTATATGGTATAGCTACTCAGCATTATAAGGGACTATGTCAATGTGGCAAGCCATAGTGATTACCCATATCTCTCACTACAGAGTACACTGAGACCACAGAGAAATGTAGAAGAATTTCTCGCGTGCTTTGCGACCTTTGCGGCAAATGGATTGCGCGTATAGGGTAACATACAGGGAATCAACAAGGCAAATTGTACCGGCTACCCACATTTGTATCTCTACCGATTAGGAGTATAGTGTCGTCAGCGTTTAGTACTATGTTATTTTTAGTTTTTATGAGGAGGATACAATGGATTACACATACCTGGATATCGCCAAAATGATTGACCACTCCTTGTTGAACCCGACGCTGGATGTGACCTCACTGGAACATGGCATCCTGGTTGGGCTGGCCTATGATGTGGCAAGCATCTGCATCATGCCTTATTACCTCAAACGCTGTGCCAGGTTGCTGGAAGGCTCCACCGTGAAAGCCAGTACCACCATTGGATTCCCACACGGCGGCCATACGACGGCGATCAAAGTCGCCGAGGCGCAGCAAGCCCTGGCGGATGGGGGACAGGAGCTGGATATGGTCGTGAACATCAGCAAGGTGCTCAGCGGCGATTGGGACTACGTGCGGGCCGAGATCAAAGCCGTGGTGGACGTGGCCCATGCCGCCGGACAGAAGGTCAAGGTCATCTTTGAGAACTGCTATCTCAAGGATGAGCACAAGATTAAACTGTGTGAGATCTGTGGCGAGGTGGGGGCGGATTGGGTGAAAACCTCAACCGGTTACGGCAGCGGCGGGGCGACGCTCGCGGACCTCAAGCTGATGCGCGCCCACTCGCCCGCGCACGTACAGGTGAAGGCGGCGGGCGGCGTGCGCACCTTTGACCAACTGCTCGAAGTTCGCGCGGTCGGCGTGACCCGTGTAGGGGCGTCGGCGACGGCGAAAATTCTGGATGAGTGCCGCGCGCGGTTGGGTCTGGAGCCGATCGTGCTGGCCGAAAAAGCAACTGAAATCAAAGGCTATTGAGCTTAGGGTAGAGAATTCATCAACGGATTGGTTAACTTTTTAATTTACAACTATACTACCTAACCCCTATTTTCTAAGGAGATGAGCCGATGCAACCTTCGAATCGCTTTGAAATAGATGAACTGACACCTAAATTTCTGGATCAGCCCGAACATTTTAACGACTGGTACTTTACCGTGCATTTTGAACATGGCGGGCGTCCCTTGCTGGCAAAGTTTTCCATCACCGAAGGGAATCTACTCGGGCAGGCGACACATTTCACTTTCTCGCAGGACCCGCTGCGGCTTGAGACGGAGCCGGACGCCGTAGTCTTGCATCGCGCACTCAACGACATCATCCTGGCCGAAGAAAACCTCCCCCTGGAGCATAGCTGCACAGACGATACGGTGCAGGTGAAGATGGGCAGTCTGACGGCGTTCTGCCAACCGCAACAGCAGCGCATCGTTTTTGACAAGGAGGGCATCAAAGCTGACTTGACCTTTACCCCGCGCGGTCCGATCCTGCACTGGAAGCACAAAGCCGGCGCCGTGTGCCAGGTCACCGATGTCACCCGCGTCTCCGGTTCGGAGTCACTCTCCGATGTGCGTGGGGAAATCACTATCAACGGTCAAACCATGCCGGTTGTGGGGCGCGGTTTGTTCGAACACGTATGGTTCAGCGCGCTCAACTTCTTTGAAATTCGCCACATGAACTGGATCTACGCCCACTTTGACGAATTTTATATGTACATCTGCCACTGTGAATCAATCACCAGCGAGAGCCGCCCCTTCCACTTCGAGACGGGTGAAATGTATATGGTCATCAACGATGAGTTTATGCCCGCCGATAGCCTTGAAGTCACACCGGAACAATGGGTCTTTCTCCAGGAAGCGCGGCGATTCATCCCTCTCGAAAACTCGGTGGTGGTACGCGCAGCACAAGGGACACTCAGACTTAAGGTGCGCCTGGCGCACTATCCATTGATCCTGCGCCCGCCTACGCGCCTGGAAGGATTAACGGTTGACAATGTCCCCGGCTGGCAGTCACTCTTCTTCGATGGGCCGGTTACACTGGAGGGTAAATTCACATACAAAGATGGGCGCGTGGTTCCCCTCAAGGGGGGAGTCGGTATCAATGAAGTGATCAGGATGGGCGCGTTATAACGCAGGAGACAACGATGGTTACTCAAGAGATGTTGCTTGAAGCATTGGAGAAAGCGCGCGCCCGCATGATCGGCGCGGACGGGACGCCGGTACTGCCCGGCTGGGATCGCAAGATTCAGTATCATTTCACCGACATTGACGAATACTGGGCAATGGTCGTGGAGGATGGTCGTCCACAGCCGGTCACGCGCGAGGAACTGGATGACCCCGATATCCGTCTGACGATGTCGGCGGAAACCTTTGTGGGGCTGATGGATAAGACCCTCAGCGGGCTGGTGGCAATGACAACCGGCAAGGTCAAAGTCAAGGCCTCGATGGCCGACATGCGCAAGATGCAGGTTTTTATGTAGTATGGAATTTGAGACTTTTGAAGCCTGGGTGGCGGAGGCATTGGACGCGCTTCCCGAAGCCTTTCGCGCGCGTCTGGAGAACGTCGAGGTTGTCATCGAAGACTGGCCCGACCGCGAGACGTTACGCCGCGCTGGTTTGCACCGGCCAACGGACCTCCTGGGATTCTATCACGGCATCCCGCAGACACAGCGCACCCGCCATTACGGCCTGGTGCTGCCGGATAAAATTTCCATCTACCGCCGCCCCATTGAATTGCACTGCCGCACGCCAGAAGAGGTCCGCGAGACCATCCACCATGTCGTGCGGCACGAAATTGCGCACCACTTCGGGATCAGCGACGAACGCCTGAGGGATATAGGCGCGTATTGATAGGAGTTACGCGGTACGTCATTCTCTGACAGGATTAACAGGATGTTTAATCCTGTTAATCCTGTCTAAAGAAAACAGGGTATGTTCTATTGCCCAAACGGCACAATGCCTGCAGGGGTGAAACGCAACTGCCCCGCCTTGATTTCCTCCGATGTCGTCCCCAACGGCACCAATTGGAACCATGTGTTGCCGGGCTTTAAGGGAATTGGATGCCCTTCCGAAACCCAGAATGTGAGCATGTGAGTGCGCTCAAGGCGTTCCCAATAGCCGTTGATCATCACCCCATCGCGGAAGACGAGCGCCGGCCCGGTGCCCCACAATTGAATCTCGATGGAGTGTATCCAACCATATTTATCACTCATTTGTTCCCAAAAGTCAGTTTCTACATGATGGGCGTACACGATGATGATATTGGCTGCTGTCAACGGATCACCCGTGAGGTAGTCTGTTTGTGCGACGCCGGCAGTTGCACGTTTCCAGCGCCCAGATGCCGCGTCGTAAGTCCATTCCGCAGTACATGAGCTTTGATAGTTGATCTCGAAGTAGTTGATCGGCGTTCCGCCTTCCAGTGGCTTCTCGCTGAACGCCATCAAGCGGGGGAATTCAGGTCGCGCGTTGACCCCGCGTTCCTCGGCAAGCTGGCGCAACACGGTAGGGTTGGTGAACAGCGTGTCCTCAAATAATTTGCCTTCTCCCTGCGGTACCCTATAGAAATACGGTTGCCCCACGCCAAAATCCGGCGCAGCGATATAGGTGGGAAACAAGTCCGAGTTACGAATGCGTTCCTTAACGCCCGCGCTGGACCCCGAATAGCCAAACAGGGCATGATACATCGCCGGAATCTCCAGATCAATCAGCCGTCCGCTACGCACCGAGCCGGTCTCTTCCGGTTCCTTGCTGTAGAAGATCGCCGTGAAACGGGTGACGTTGCCCTCCGTGAGGTGCTCAAAGACCAAGTCCGCTGAGTTGAGGCCAGACTGGGGACGCGCTCTTGGGTCATTGGACACTTTGATCGCAATGGGGATACGATCCAAAACCTCGGCACTTTCCATTTTCTCGCCGGTCAGTGGATTGACATCCGGCGGGAAGGGGGTCACAACCGGCGCCGCCGGTGTGGATGTTGCGGTCGCCGTGGGCGTTGGGGGCACGGGCGTTGCGGTCGCCGTTGGGACCGGCGTCGCCGTTTGCCGGGGCGCGGGCGTGCGGGTCGGCGTGGGCGTTGCGGCCGGCGGTGTCGGCGTACCACATCCGACAACGAACAGTGCAATCAGACAAAACAATCCGAAATAGCGTATTTGTTTGTACATTGGATTCCTCCAGAATTGTGACGCTATGTGGACAGAAAAACGTTCTTGTGAATTATAAGGATAGTGCCGGGTTAGTCAATACAAACTGGATTTATAACGCTTTGCGATAAGCATATTGGGTTTTGACCCTGCTATAGCCCAGCCCCTCATAGAAAGCATGCGCGGCGTGGCGGGTAACGTTGGTCTTCAAATAGACGGCCGCACAGCCTTGCGCGCGCCCCCAGACCTCGGCTTGCGCTACCAACTGCCGTCCGATTCCCTGACCGCGATGGCCTGCGTCAACCACCAGCCCGCCGAAAGCCACCAACGGCTCATCCATCAGGGTGTAATCAACGTATAGGTGAATCCACCCTACGACCTCTTCTCCCAAAGCCGCGACATAAACCGCGTGATCCGCATGTCGGAAAAGCATTTCGAGCCGCGCGGCGGCTTCGCTCTCCGAGACCCCATACCCCAACTGGGCTGCCAATCCGGCAACGGCAGCCGCGTCATCAAGCGTGGCAAGACGAATGACAAGACCATCCATACAACACCCCTTTGGAAATTATTTGGAACATTGCAACGGTGGAACGTTATTCTCATTGCGCGCCGAGGAGGTAGCGCAAGGCCAGGCTATGCGTCAATTGTTCGACAGGCGCGCGATCATCGGTGAAGGCCATCGTGCCGGGGGCCACAGTGCGCAGATTGGCCATCGCCCATTCGGCCACAGTGCGCAGCCGCGCATCCGTCAACAGCGGCAGGTTATCTACCAGATTGCTCGCCGTAGTCGGCTGCACCGTGGCGACGACAATGGCGTTGAAACTGTCCGGCACTTCGATCACGTAAACCGAGGGATAGACTTGCTGCATCGTGGCAACCAACGCCTCGACCAACCGCCAATCGCCATCCCCCGCATCCGGCGTGTGCCCTACGTTGATGGCGACCACACCTTTCTCTGTGAGATGGGCGCGCACTTCCGCGAAAAACTCCACTGTCGTCAGATGCCAGGGGATGTAGGGCAGCCGGTAGGCATCCACGGCGACAACATCGTAGCGGCGCGTCGTCTGCGTCAGGAAGGTGCGCCCGTCCGTGGCGTAAGCTGTGAGATTCGGTTGCGTCATCGCGAAGTAGTCGCGGCCTACACGAATGATGGCAGGATCAATCTCCACGCCGTCAATCGGAATCGCGCCGTAGACCGCCGTATACTGGCGCGGCGTCGTTCCCGCGGCCAACCCGATGACGAGCAGACTGCCGACGGCATCCGGCGGGTGGGGCGCAGCGTTGAAGTACGGCGCGATGAGGTAGTAGTCCCACGGCCCGCCGGTGAGAATTTGCTTACCGGGCAGGTAGACCGAGTGGATGCCCTGGCCTTCGTTGAGCAACAGATACCGCGAGCCGTCTGTGTTTTCCACCACCTGGATGAAGTTGTAGATGGATTCTTCTTCGTGGATGAGACCCGCCTGTGGCTTGATTGCGCCCGGTTTGAGGATGAAGAGCGCGCTGAGCAGCAGCAACGTCCACGCCAGTTGCCAGAAGCGACGGCGGCTTGCGTGCCACAGCCCCCACAGCCCCGTCACGGCAGCGATCATCGCCAACAGCACGAACGTGCGGTACGTGCCCAGGTTGGGGATCAACACCAGGTTGGGCAGAAACGTGCCGATGAAGCTGCCAAGCGTGGACACGGCGTAAATCTTCCCCGCCGTGCCGCCGGTAGCCGTCATATCCGTCACCGAAAGGCGGATGACGAACGGCGACACGCACGCCAGCAACGTCACCGGCGCGACGAAGAGCACAAGTACAAAGATGAACGGCCCCGCGATCTGCGGCAAACTCCACGCCATCATCCCCCGCGCGGCCAGCCGCAGCATCGGGCGCGCCAGCAACGGGATCGTGGCGATGGTCAGCCCCGCCGCCGTCAGGATTGTGTAGAGCGTGGCGGGGTGGGGCGATCGGTCGGCCCAGCGTCCGCCGAGCGCGTAGCCCACCGAGAGGTACAGCAAAATCAGCCCGATGATGGCCGACCAGACCAGTTCCGTCGTACCGAACGCCGGCGCCAGCAATCGTGACGCCGCCAGCTCCAGCGCCAGCGAGACAAGGCCGCCGATGAAGGCAGTGAGGTAGAGGTAGACGGTAGACGGCAGACGGTAGACATGGGGGGAGGAACTGGAATTTGTCATCATTCGGCCTTCAAGGTTATGACCAGTCGAGTTCTGGGCGGAGGGTTTTGCCGGCGTTGAGCAAGGCGGGCATACAGGTGTGACGTTCACAATAGGCGATCAATTCGCGCGCTTTGCCGGTCAGGCCGGCGCCGGATAGTTCATCGAAGTTCACGCCGACGGCGAAACACAGGGTATTCAACTCGTCGAGGCTGAAATGGTGGGTCAACAGATTTAGCAAGCGCACCCGGTCAGGCATTACCTGCGGTTGCGCCGGCGTTGCCGGTTTGTTGACGGTGACCTGATTGAAATCACCGATCACGTTGCCATTCCCGATAATCGTGATTTTATCGCGCCCGACAAAGTCACCCTCTGTCGTCACATCCCCGCCCGCATAGGCACCGCCGCCGGTGTTGATGGTCGTTGCCGTGCCGCCCAACTCGGTGAACGGCACGTTGAGCGTCGCCATAGCAAGGCTACTGAGCCGCGCGAGGATTTCGGCGCGTTCGGCGCGGCGGGTTTCCGTATCGCCGTAGAGCCGTGTCCCTTTGAGATTCTCGTCCAGACGCTGCTGATAGATGAGCGCCTCGTTGTAGCGCGGGTGATCCTTGCCCAGGCGCGCAAGCAAGGTGCGCATGGCGATCTCGTAGGGGGTGTAGGGATCGGTGGGGGGTGGTGGGGTTATTTCAATTGACGGCATAGAGGAAGTTGCCGAACCGCCGCTAAGCGCGATCGCCAACCGATCTAGTTCACGATAACATGCATCGTTGACATCAGTTTGATCCCGCAACACTTGTACAAAAAGCGCCAGAGCATTATCTCCGTCAACAGTTGCTTGATCATGTAAATACGCAATCAGCGCCTGTACGCGCGATTTTGGGTCATGAGCATCGGGTACTTTATAACGCCAGGGGTACAACCGTCTATCAGTAAATACAGCATTGAGTTCACGCGCGCTATAAAAAGGGCCACAGCGCAACAAGGTGTCCGATAGCCTTTGCAAAAGATCACCAGACAGGCCACTACGAGACACAGGCATTGAAACAACGGCGGGAGCTTCAGATTGTGTTGTAAAACGATAAGGAACTTTTATCCATGAAACCAGATCACGTGCCTCAACCAGCAGACGTCGGTAAGCTGCGGAATGGGCAAGAAAAATGATATTGACAGGAAGGCTGTACAAACTCTCCCGCGCCATGTTCAACATCTGTATACCGCGCGTTTCCAAAGTGTCTGACGTCAGGTGGACGATAACCGCTTTGGCCGATTTACCTTCCAATGCCCGACCAATTTCTTGCGCTAATGAATGGGATGACACAAAAAACTGCTCGGGGAGAATTGTCCATCCTCTGGAAGAGAAATCTGCATACAAACGCTTCAACAGAGCATCACGGACCAACGGTTGATCATACTCCAACACGTAAAATCCCTGGTTCGAGTTCTCTAAACCCGTTAGAAAAAGCTGCCACTGGTATTCAAATTCAGCGGACCAGTTCATTGAGATACCCCATGTCACGTAAAGTCTCACGCATGAGCGGATGTAAATCATACCAGCCTTCGCCGTTGTATTCCAACACAGCTTGTGTGTAAAGCAACAATTGCAAAGTGTCATCTGGCGGCACACGACGTGAGCGTGATTCGGCAATTGTCCTCATCTTCACATAGAGTTGTTCCGTCGTTACATTGCCGCGTCCCACAATACTGTTCCGATAGTCGCCTTTTAACTGGTTCAGACTATATTCAACAGCAGATTTTGATATCCTGGGTTCATTGGCATAATATGCAACTTCACTGGCTATTTGAATAACATGTAAAAGATCCCGTATGACGCCCCCTGTTTTTTCTATAGCCAGATCCAGAGCTTGGGGTTCAATCAGCTTATCAGTATTGATACGCCGGGCAACAATTTCACGAAGTATTTCCCATCCCGGATTTGACTTTTCGCCTTGCATCGTATAGGTTTTGATCATAGGAAGTGTGCGGATTTCAAAATAGTTCTTTAGGCGTGCTCGATCCGGCGAATGGACCAAATAGATCGGCGCGGTGTAAATTACGGAGGTTTCCAGCTCGGTTAACAACCCGGTGTGATTAACAAATAGATCGGTAGCTAACGGAACATCCAATTTGTCGGTATTCTCGATGATCACCAATAGACGTCGAGCCGGGGAATGTTTTTGAAGTTGTTTGGATACTTCTATTAGGACTTTATTACAATGATCTCGCAATTCAGCGATGCGCGGTTGGATAACCTGACGTACAATACGGGCAGATTCAGCGGATAACCTCAAAGCTGATCGTAACTTAGCAAGTAGACCTACAACATGCGTCAAAAGCTTATCCAACTCTGCACCGGCCTCTATAGTGAGTTCTTCCTCACGCCCTATTCGGGATTCACGTATAATCTCGCTCATCCATTCGCGTACAGGCTCGATAATTTTTTTGTCTTTGATTAACTTCGCTTCATGCCCTTGTTTATAGACGGCCTCAATGATGGCTATGACGAGGTCTATGTGGGTCAACGTTGCTAAATCCAGTTCCTTTTGCACATCCAAAAGCACAAACCAGAAATTCTCTGAGGCGTCCTTCATCAAACGATTCAATTCGGTTGACTTCCCTGCGCCAGTGTGACTCGAAAATAATAAGCGACATGGAGGTGGTGTTTCGCGGAGATAGTCGGACAGCGCTCTTGAAGCTGGCAAGTATGGATTCCGCGCAGTATCCGTGAGGACGTAAAATGCCTCCAGTTCTTCACCTTCCAGAGGGTTTGGGCGGGTCACCGCTTTGATTTCCAAAAGACTTTCTGCCCTTTTCATGTGTTTGGTTCCTTTCACGTTCATGCGAAAGTGCAATTAGGTTAGGATATGCTTAAATTATAGAGTCCCATGCCTAAAGTGCAACTTCAGCTACAATCCCAACTCCCCCCACAGCGCATCCACCCGCGCCTTCACCTCCGGCGACATCCGCACAACCTCCGGCCATTCGCGGGTATAGCCTTCTTCGGGCCATTTTGCCGTCGCGTCAATGCCGATTTTGCCGCCGAAGGAGTGGTGGTACGAGGCGTGATCCAGGTGATCGGTCGGCCCATCGCTGATGACGACGTCCCGCGACCAATCCACGTTGCCCAACGCCTGCCACGCGGCGATGTTCGGGTCTTGCACGTCCACCCACTCATCCACAATGACGACGGCCTTCGCCAGACTGAGGAGCGCCAATCCCCACAGGCCGTGCATCACCTTGCGCGCGTGGCCGGGGAAGCGTTTCTTGATGCTCACCAGCACGAGGTTGTGGAAGACGCCCGGCGCGGGCATCGCAAAATCCACGATTTCCGGCAGGAACAGGCGCAGCAGCGGCAGGAACAGCCGCTCGGTGGCCTTGCCCATCCAGTAATCCTCCGCCGGCGGGATGCCGACGACGGTGGCGGGGTAGATCGGATCGCGCCGCCGGGTGACGGCGGTGACGTGCAGCGCGGGGAACGGCTCCACGGGGGTGTAATAGCCGGTGTGGTCGCCGAAGGGGCCTTCCGGGCGGCGGTCGTCGGGATCCACGTAGCCCTCGATGATGATGTCGGCCTCGGCGGGGACGGAGAGCGGCTGTGTGACGCAGTCCACCAGCTCGACAGGCCGCCCGCGCAGCCAACCCGCGAGCAGGTACTCGTCAATGTCGGGTGGCAGTGGCGCGGACGCGGCCCAGATGCACGCCGGATCGCCGCCAAGCGCTACCGCGACGGGGATACGCTTCCCCAACGCTTTGGCGACGCGCTCGTGTTCCGCGCCGCCTTTGTGGCGCTGCCAGTGGACAAGCAGCGTGCGGCTATCCACTTTTTGCAGGCGGTACATCCCCACATTGCGCACGCCCTTGACCGGGTCGCGGCTTATCACTTGCGGCAATGTGACAAACGGTCCGCCATCGTTAGGCCAGCATGTGAGGATCGGAAGGTCGTCCAATGACGGGTTTTGCGTTTCGACGATCTCTTGCACCGGTGCGTTTTTGACCTTGCGCGGCTTGATCCCGGCGGCGCGCAGTGCGTTGAGCAAACCCATGCCGCGCCCCACCGCCGCGCCCGCGTTCTGCGGCAGCCGGAGATCAATCAGCTTCCCTAGATTGCGGGTGAGGTCGTCCAGGTCATCCACGTGCAGCGCCCACGCCATCCGCTGCGCACTGCCGAACATATTGATCAGCACCGGCATCTCGTAGCCGGTCACGTTCTCGAAGAGCAGGGCTTTATTGTGTTCCGCCGGTCCCTTGCTCACCCGCTCCATGATTTCGGTGATTTCCAGCTTCGCCGAAACCGGCGTCGTCACGCGCACCAATTGCCCGTGTGTTTCCAGCAGCCGCACAAAATCCCGCAGTGTATTAACCTTCATCGTTATCCCTCGGATCCAGAATCAGCGAATGAGCGAATGGGCGGATTTTCCCCCCTGTTTACTGTCTACCGTCTACCCACTTACACATTCGCCGCTCCACCATATCCACCCCAAAATACAACCCCAGGCCGAGCAAGCTCATGGCGATAACTCCAGCGTACATCCTGGGATAGTCGAAGAGTGTGCTGCCCTGGTAGTAGATATAGTAGCCTAATCCGTAACGGGTGGCAAACAGTTCGGCGATGTAGAGCACGGCGATGGCGGTACCGATAGACTGCCGCACGGCGGTGAGGATTGCCGGGACGCTCGCCGGGAGGTAGACGAAGCGGAACAGCGCGCGCCGTCCCGCGCCCAGGCTGCGCACGCTCAACAGCAGTTCCGGGCGGATTGCAGCAGCGGCGTCGCGCACAAGCACCAGGATTTGGAAGAACAGAATCATCGTGATAATGACGATTTTGGGGAAGTCGCCCACGCCCAGAAACAGCAACACGATCGGCACCAGCACCACTTTGGGGATCGGGAACAGCAGATAGACGAACGGCGCAAAGATGCGGTTGAGCCGCGCGCTCTGCCCCAGCACCAACCCCACCGGCGTCGCCAGCGCAATCGCCAGGACGATGCTCGCCGCCACGCGGTACAGGCTGACGAGCGTGTGTCGGCCCAGGTCGCGCGGCAGGTCGCGGATGAAGGTCGCCAGCACGCGCACAGGTGTGGGGAGAATGGGACGCTGCACAATGAGGGCGCTGCTCTGCCAGAGGATCAATAACACGAGGGTCGCGTAGATAATATGGAGCGTGTTAGTAGACTTCGTCATGCGAGCCAATATCGAGAAGCACAATCACTTCATTGCCGGTATCTGGATCACGTTCAAATGCAAATACAATGCGACAATCATAACCGCAAGCGCACGCGCGAAAGCCTGCCAATGTACCGCTCAACTTGTGCGTTCCCAGAAAGGCAGCAGAGACATCCTCAATTCCATTTGACGTAAAGTCTCATCAATTTGTTCTTGCGGTCGCCGGTCACGGCGCACAAACCTACGATATGCGCGTTCGAACTTGGGTGTTAAAACTAACTCCCGTCTCATTTATCCTCAGCGGATTCGTGGAGTTGGTTAATAATAGCTGACGCAGGTTTCGATTTGAATTTCCCGGCTCGATATGCATTCAGGGAGTCATTGGCATCCCGTGCGATTTCCCGGCGGCGTGCTTCGATACGCCATCCTCTGAGGAGATCGGCAAGTATCTCCTGCTGTTCGGGGGGAAGTTGCATCACGGTATCAACGATTTGTTCAAATGCAAGCGTCATAAAAATCTCCCTTATCTAATGCTATTTCATTAGAGCTTACCCTCACCTCATTATACCCCAGAAAATCGGGTTTTCCTCATTGTTCGCCAATTTGGATGCGCAGCGTTGAACATGCATTTTGATACGCCGTGGAAAGACGGTATTCGGCTTGTGTAGTATGTGAGTTTTTCAGAACCTTGCTTTTCTGGTTCGGCGGCTTGCTCAACAGCAGCACCTTCTGCCCCACAAACGCCGCCTCTTCGATGTTATGCGTGACCAACACGACGGTCATCCCCGCTTCTGCGCAGAGCGATAATGTGAGTGCCTGCAAGCTCTCGCGGGTGGGGGCGTCGAGGGCGGAGAACGGCTCGTCCATCAGCACCAGGTCGGGATCGAGGACGAGGGTGCGCGCAATCGCCGCGCGCTGGCGCTGCCCGCCGGAAATCTGACCGGGGTACTTCATCGCCACGTCCGCGATGTCCAACCGCGCCAGCCAGTGCGTGACGCGGGCCTGCGCCTCGGCGGGGTCCAGGCGTTCGTCGCGGGGAACGTGCCGCCCATCCGGGCCGTAGAAGCGGCGGATACGCAACCCCAGCATCACATTGTCCTGTACCGTTGCCCACGGCAGCAGACCGTACTCCTGCAAAATCAATCCCGTGCGCGGACGTGGGCGGGTGATGCGCTCGCCGTCAATCCGCACGTCCCCGGCTTGTGGCAATACCAATCCCGCCAGCAACATCAACAGCGTGCTCTTCCCGCACCCCGACGGCCCCAACACTGCCCACACGTCCCCGCGTTCCCCGTGCCACGAGAACCGCTCAAACACCGGTGACTGGCCCGGATAAGCAAACGTCACGTCGTGTAAGTCGAACATCGGTAGACGGGGGAGGGAAGTCTTACTCCTTACTTCTTGCTTTCCGGGAAGCGGTTGAAATCCACGATGTACGGCCACCAGTTGTTGAGCTTGCCGTCGGGGGCGCGACCCTCGGCGTGGGGGAGACGCTTGAGCCACCAACGGTGGTGTTCGCGGATGTCGCCGTTGCCCCATTGGGCGCAGTTCATCGGTTTCTTCGCGCCGGTCAGGTTGGGGTAGTTCAACCAATCGTCGGCGGTGCTCAACACGGTGCGACGATTGCCCCAGTCGTAGTCGCGCTCACTGTTCGGAGCGAAGTGGACGGTGCCACAGGCTGCCTCTCCCGGTGCGACCTTGTCGTACAGGGTGAAACGATTCCAGGCGTGAGTCGGTGTGGGTTCCCATGAACCGTAGACATGGCGCATAATGGACTCGACCCGGTGTCCGAACGCTTCCAGCATCTCGCCGACGCCGCGCTCGTAATTGAAGCCCATCGTGACGAAGGTGCGGAATCCCCAGAATCCCGGCACAGGTTCAGAATTGCAAAAATAAGGGCTTCCGCCGGCCATCGTGGATTCCCAGAAGCCACCGTAAGGGAAGCCCCACAACCACACTTCGTCAATCTCACCGGTCATCACACGCCAGGGAATTTTGTACGTTTTGAAGATGGCCGCATAGTCCACCGCATCAGGCTGATGCCAGGCTTCTTTCCCCTCGTGGCACGCCAGGTATGTGGCGTTGGTGTAGCGGAAGCCATCCAATTTGACCGGATAACCGTCCACGTCAATCGTCTCCACAACGCGATAACGCACGTATCCGTAGCTACATTCCTCAATATCGGCAATGTATTGCGGCAGCAAAACGTAGGGATCGTTCCATCCCAGGACTTCATACAACCGTTTACCACCTTGATCGGGGAACACCGGTGCGAAGTTGATGACCAGCACTTTAGGTTCAACGAATGGCGCAGCGACTTTTGTTTTTCCGAACATGATGGCCTCCTTTCAAATGGCGAATGGCAAATGGCAAATGGCAAATGGCGAATGGTGAATGGCGAATGGCAAATGGGTAAACTAAATCTTGCTTCCCTTGACCCTCTCCGCCCGTCTACTGTCTACTGTCTACTTCAACGACCGAATCCTGATACGCCGGCGCTCGCGTGAGCCGCCCGGTCGCTTGTAGCCAGGCGATGGCGTCGGCGAATTGCGCTGCGGTGGGGACGGCGTTGGTGGGATAGTCGGGCAGGATGTACGTACCGGCCAGCGGAGCCGGAACCAACCCTTTCTCGGTGAGAAGAGCGCTCCAGCGGCTTTTATCTGTGTTGATCGCCGTGCTGGCCTGGTCAATGGCAGTCAGGAACGCGCGCACGGTCTGTGGCTGTTGGTCAATGACCCTTTTGCGAAAGGCGTAGAGACTGCACGCAATGTCCGGGTGGCGCGTGTCGTCCACGATCAACACCGCGCCCTGCTGCATCGCCAGCGATGCCAGCGGCTCCGGCAGCGTTGCTGCGCTCAGTTCCCCCGCGCCGAGCAACGCCATGCGATCCGCAATCTTGGGGACGGCTAACGTGGCAATCGCATCCGTGGGCAATCCTTCGGCCTCCAACAGCCGGTGGGTCACGTACTCAATGACTGTGCCTTCGGAGACACCGATGGGGACGCCTCGCAACCCTTCCACCGTGGTAATGCCCGATTGCGCCGCCGCCAGGATGCGAAACTGCGCGAAATCCGCCGTGGGGACCATCGCATAGCGCACGGCGACCACTTGCGGGGACTCGCGGTTGTACAGCGCCAGCGCCACCAGATCGGTGATAAAGCCGTCAATCTGCCCGGCCTGCAACAACTGATCACGTTCAGCGGCAGAAGCGGCGGGGATCAACTCAACCTGGATCCCTTGTGCGGCAAAATATCCCTCGGCCTCGGCAACGTACAGCGGCAGTGCATCCAATACCGGCAGCACCGCGATGCGTAACGCCTTTGCCTCCGGTTTCTGGCAGCCGGTCAGCAAGACTGCGCCGATGCAGCTCGCCAACAACAAAACTCTGAGTTTTCGCATACCTACTCCTCGCATCATCTCAACGGATTGAACGGATCAAACGGAGAAACTTCCGCTAAATCCGTTTGATCTGTTGAGATTATTTCGGTGAGACGCCAGGGTCTGCCAGGTCTTCACCGTAAGGTCGCCGGTACGTGATTGTGGTTGGGCGTCCGTCGCTGGCCTCCGGCGCATAGCTGAATGTCAGCAGGGATGCCGGCGACGGATAATCCTCGGATAGGCCGTGGAGGTTCAATGTATGTTTGTTCGCCGGGATCAGCTCGACACCGAAAGCCCACAGCGCGGTGAACGCGATCACGTCCCCGTGGCTCACGGCGACGACGTGCTGCCCGGCGTAGTCACGCCGTACCTGCGCCAGGAATTCCCGCGCGCGGGCGACGACATCCGGCGGTTGCTCGTAACTCGGATCAACACCCGAATACAGATCCCAACCACGGGACAACATCGCCAGCAATGGCTGTCCCTCGAAGAAAAAGCGCACCTCGTTGAGCAACTCGGATGTATACAGTGGTACGTCCGGCCGTTCCGCCAGCAGGATACGCGCCGTCTGCTGCGCGCGCAACAACGGGCTGCTGAAAACCGCCGCCAGCGGCACATCCCGCAATGCTTCTGCCGCCGCCTGCGCCTGCCGCTTGCCCAACTCGCTCAGCGGAAATCCCGGCAATCGCCCATACACAACCCTCTCAAGATTGTACACCTGTCCGTGACGAACGAAAGTGATGTGTGTGGATGCAGACATACGTTTTATGATAGTGTTCCCTCGCAAATAGTCTTTAGTCAGATAGTCCGGTAGTCCAACGATTGAAATCCGTTAAAATCCGTTCAATCCGTTGACCAATTATGATAGTGTTCCCTCGCAAATAGTCCTTAGTCAGATAGTCCGGTAGTCCAGCGATTGAAATCCGTTAAAATCCGTTCAATCCGTTGACCAAAAACAACGCTCCAAGCACGCTCACCAGCAATGTGACGCTGATATAACTGTTGATGTTGAAGAACGCGACGTTGACCCGCGAAAGATCATTCGGGCGCACCAGGCTGTGCTCGTAGATGAGCAGCCCGGCGATGATGGCCAATCCGAGCCAGTAAGGCCAGCCCAACGCGAGCGTCTGCCCCAGGGCAATGAGCAGCGTGATCGTGATGACGTGACACAACGACGAGACTGCCAACGCCACAGGCACACCGAAGCGTGCCGGAATCGCATGCAGGCCCGCCTCACGGTCGGCCTCCACGTCCTGGCAGGCGTAGATGATGTCGAACCCGCCGATCCACAACATCACAACGCCCAACAGCAACCACGCCGGCAGATCATCCGCCGTGAACAGTGAACCGCGCACCGCCACCCACGCCCCCATCGGCGCCAGGCCATCGGTGAAGCCCAGGATGAAGTGCGAGAGCCACGTAAAGCGTTTGGTGAAGGCATAGCCCACCAGAAAGAGCAGCGCGCCCGGCAGCAAGGTCAACGGCAGCGGGCCTAATTGCCACGCCGCGACACCCAACACCAGCCCTGCAATAATCGTCCCCGCCCACGCCGTCGAAAGCGCGATACGCCCGGTGACGAGAGGACGGTTCGCCGTGCGGGGATTTCGCGCATCAAGCGCGCGATCCGCAATGCGGTTCACCCCCATCGCCAGCGTCCGCGCCCCTGCCATCGCCACAGTGATCCACACAAACTGCCGCCACGTCGGCCACCCATCCGCCGCCAATAGCATCCCCACGTAGGCAAAAGGAAGCGCGAAAAGCGTATGCTCGAACTTGATCAATTCCAGGAAATCACGGATTTTCTTCAACACGTTGGCATTATACCACAGGGTAATGTCATAATCCGGTCATCATGCATACCAGCGGAAACCGATTGAAGCCGGTGCGTACACGTACACACCGACTTCAGCCGGTATAATCTTTGAAATTTCATTATCCGGCACAGTTCTGTAGCACAGGGATCAATGTCCGTACCGTCAGCGGTGGCGAGACCTTTGTGACACAAATCAATTTGACAGACCGCCAGCCCAGAGTAGACTTAGGGTTGGAGATAGGCAATGAGCGACACAATGGATAGACCCCTTCCATTTCTGACCGATCCCACAGGCCGTGAGCATCTGCTCAACGGCGAGACGACGACCATTGGTCGAGCGTTGGAAAACGACATCGTCATCACCAGCAAGCGCGTCTCCCGCGAGCATGCCCGTCTGCTGCGTGATGGCTGGCGCGTGATCCTCGAAGACCTGGGGAGCACCAACGGCACGTTCCTCAACGATGAGCGTGTGCTGGAACCGGTCACATTGCACGATGGCGACTGCATCAAAATCGGCGATGTGGCCTTGACCTTCCACGATCCCGACATCACCTACCGCGACACGTTCTTTCCTGCACTGGAGGTGGATGTGGCTGCGGGCGTCGTGCGCCTTAATCGGCACGTGGTCACGCTTTCCGCCAAAGAGTTTGCCCTGCTGGCATACCTCTACGAGCACAGCGGCCAGGTGTGCTCAAAAGATGACATTGCCGCCGCCGTCTGGCCCGAATATCAAGCGGACGTTTACGATTACCAAATAGAGAATCTGATGCGCCGTCTGCGTACTAAGCTCGAACCCGACCCCGCCAATCCGCAGATGTTGCTCACCATCCGGAGGCTTGGTTATAAACTGATGAGACGCGGATAGGTCAAAAACCTGAGGTTAACGAACGATCTTTGTCAGCAGATTGAGCGGATTAAGCAGATTTTGGCTTTAATCTGCTCAATCTGTTTAATCTACTGAGTTGCAACTAGCCTTACTTAGGGTCCTTAGCGGTTGGTAGATTTTTTCAGGAAGGTCATGAAAGGGATAGGGAATTATTAGCTAACGAATAGGCAACACCGCCGCAAGCCTGCTATCCTATCTGCGAGGATGGTGAATGATGATGAGCAACTTAGCTTTACAAACTCACTCCCCGGCAGAGTCGCTTGCGGCGGCACATAATGAAGGGGGAAATACCATGCCGCAGGTTTCTTTGGAAGGACAAACACTCGGCAAATACCGCGTCCTTGAACCACTAGGACGTGGCGGAATGGCGCGCGTCTACCGCGCCTATCACCCGCAGCTTGATCGTTATGTGGCGATCAAAGTCCTGCGCTCCGAATTGATCGAAGACGAAGAACTCGCCGATGAAACGTGGCGGGCACGCTTCCAACGCGAGGCGCAATCGGTCGCGGCGCTGCGCCACCCCAACATCGTCCAGGTTTTCGACTTCGATGTGCAGGACGACATCTACTATATGGTGATGGAACTGTTGGAAGGGGACACCCTCAAAACGCGCCTGAGCGATTACCGGGTGCGCGGCGAATCTATGCCCTGGGGCGAGGCGGTGCGCATCATGCTCGATGTGCTCGATGGGTTGGCCTACGCCCACAGCGAACGCATGATCCACCGCGACATCAAGCCGGCTAACATTCTACTCACCAGGCGTGGACAGGCCGTGCTGGGTGATTTCGGTATCGCGCACATTGTCGGCGGAACACGCTACACGATGTCCGGCGCCCTGATGGGCACGTTACAATACATGGCTCCGGAGCAGGGGATGCAGGGGCTGAGCGATGCCCGCAGCGACCTGTATTCGCTCGGCATCGTCTTCTACGAAATGCTCACCCAGCGCACCCCCTTCGATGCCGACACGCCGCTGGCAATCTTGATGAAGCACGTCAACGACCCGCTGCCGCTCCCGCGCCGCATCAACCCGGAGATTCCCGAACCGCTCGAGCGCGTCGTCCTGAAAGCCCTGGCGAAGAGGCCGGAGGATCGCTACCAGAGCGCAGTGGAGATGGCCCAGGCGTTGCGGGCTGCCGCAGAAGAAGCCGGCATTGAACTACCAACACGCATCTCGCTGCCACTCTCCTTCACGACGACGGAAGCACCTGCGGAATCGGTGGCGGTGATTTCCGGCGAGACGCGCAAGGTGATGGCGGCGCAGCGTCCCGCCGACGAGCTTGCGTTTGCCAATGATGAAACGGACATCACCCTGGGGCAGAAGCGCCTCCAGACGCTCGCGGCGGAGACGCCTATCCCCGCAGCCGCCCCGGTGACCGTGCCGGTCGTACCGGCGGCTGTGAAAGCGGCAGAGTCTCCCGCGCGCCGTGCGCCGCGCCGCTACGACGTCGGCCGGGCGATTTTCAATGCCCTTCTAATCGTCTGGCTTGGCAATCTGGTGATGCTCTCGCTGGCTGTGCCGACCGGCAACTGGGCGATTTATGAGCGCGGCTGGCCGATGCAGGTCTTCCTGGGGACGTTGGGGTTGTGCTTCATTATGTACGCCATCGGGAGTCTCTGGCTGTTGCTTTTTACCGCTCCAGCACTGACGGTCGCCGTTATGTTGGCGTACAGTGCGTTTGCTAACAATTGGGCACATTGGCGGGTCTCATGGATCGTTCTGGTGTGGGTTGTTGTTGCTTCATGCGTGCTCCCGGTCTGGCTGGCGAAGAAGCAGACGCTCGCATGCTGGCTGGGACGCATCCTCGCCGTGATCCTGGGGTTGATCTCGATAGCGGCGATCCTGGCTCTGTTCCTGTGGCTCACACCGCAGTATTTCACGGCGCTCATCAACGTGATTTTTTAGGCGATTGTGTGATTATATTCTTGAGACTCCTGGGGTTAACAAACCCCAGGAGTTTGATTATGCACTTGGCGCGGATTTGACGATCCGCGCCAAACGTTTTGTGCCCGCTGTTTCTATTTGCTTGAAGGGGATCGCCAGATCCCCGTATCGTGCGGTGAGACGCAGATTCGACGATCCGCGCCAAACGTTTTGTGCCCGCTGTTTCTATTTGCTTGAAGGGGATCGCCAGATCCCCGTATCGTGCGGTGAGACGCAGATTCGACGATCCGCGCCAAACGTTTTGTGCCCGCTGTTTCTATTTGCTTGAAGGGGATCGCCAGATCCCCGTATCGTGCGGTGAGATGCAGATTTGACGATTCGCGCCAAACGTTTTGTGCCCGCTGTTTCTACTTGCTTGAAGGGGATCGCCAGATCCCCGTATCGTGCGGTGAGACGCAGATTCGACGATCCGCGCGAAGCGTTTTTCAGGCAACCTTCTCGTACCTCCTACAGCCATTCGTTAGCTACCTGTTAGCTCTCGAATAGGCATCCCTCCCATCCTTGTGCTATCCTGTAGCCATATTCACATTTAAGGAGGAAAATCATGAACAAGCGAGTTTCAACGTTAATTGGTATTTTTCTAGTTGCAATGGGCGGGTTGATGCTGGCATCCAACGTGGCGCTGCCGCTGCTCGGCATCCGGTCCTGGTACTGGAGTGTCTGGCGGCTGTGGCCGACGATCGTGGTCGGCCTGGGGGTGTTCTTCATGCTGATCCCGCTGCTGTGGCCCCACAAGCGCGGCCTGGGCGCGTTCTTCATCGTCGGAGCGCCGGTTCTGGCGACGGGAGGCATCTTGCTCTTCGCCAGTGTCTTCAACGTGTGGGGGGCCTGGGAATGGCTCTGGCCGGTGGAGGTGTGGTCGGTGGCGCTCGGTTTTGTGCTGGCGGCGTTCTCCATGCGCAACGTCTGGCTGATGATCCCCGCCATCGTCATTGGGATGAACGGGCTGCTGTTCCAGTTCTGCGCGCTCACCGGCTGGTGGGAAGTGTGGGCCGTCCTGTGGACCATCGAGCCACTCTCGGTGGGGTTGGCGTTACTGCTGGTCTACTTCCGCAAACGCCGGCCGGGGCTGCTGATCGCCGGCGCAATCCTGTGCACGGTTGCGGCTTTTGGGTTGATGGGGATGTTAGCGGTGGTCACCATTCGGCCCGCCCGGTGGGTGTTCAATATGGCCGGCCCGTTGATGTTGGTGGGAATTGGCGTGCTGCTGCTCTTTTCAGGCATGCTCCAACACCCGTCCCGCCGCGAAGCGTAACTCACAACTCGTAATTCGCTATTTGAGAGGAAACCAACGCTGCGCCCACAGCGTCCCGGCGTATTGTGCGGTGAGAAACTCCACAAAGATGGCCGTCTGTTCCAGATTGCGGGCCAGCGTGAGGATAGTTTGCACGGTGTTCTCGATATAAAATAGATAAAGGTAGCCGACGGCGATCACACCGATCGCCGTCGTTGCGCCCAAACCAAACAGCACTTCACCGTTAGTTTTACCGTCCGCCAGAAATCGCTTTGCCGTGACGCCCGCCGCCACGCCACCGACGGCACTACCGAGCATACCGAGGAGGGTGCGCCCAATGACGCCGCCGTCAACCCGGCTCACCAGCCCGACGACAAGCATCCCTACGATGGGCGTCCCCAGGGCCAACCAGGCGGTGCCCGGTTTGGCGGTTGAGGTGGGAACAGCAGGTTCAGACATCGGCCCGGTTGTGTTCTTCAGAAGATGCAGCGGCCTTGCGTCGCCGCATGATACGCCACACGCTTTCGGCGATAATGCCGACACCGAGGATAATCCACAATCCACGCGCCCATTCGCGGTCTTCGGTAGCGACCATGCCGGCAAGGAACAGCAGCATACCGGCGTTCAATGCCAGCGCGTAGCCCAGCTCATCTAACTTGTGACGGACCTTCTGTTTACTGCGCCCGGCTTCATAAGATGCATAACTCCACACCGCCAGTATCACCGCCAGGCCGAGAATCCACAAAGCGTTGAAGAACACCCCCCAGACGTCAATCATCAGGTCCCTCACTGCGGATGACGTTTACTTGCGAGCCGTTGCCCACCTTCCCGGACCAATTCCATAATGCGCTCCATCACGCGCTGCGACTCCGCCTTCACGTGAGGGCGGTCCTCAACATTACCTTTCAGGTGCATTGGCTCACCCACGACCATGCGAAACGGGCCACGCAGGTACCAGTATTCCGGGTAAGTCTGTCCCTTGACTTTCCCCTGGACGATGTGCAGCCGTTCGGGGGACAACTGAATCCCCACGGGGACAATCGGTACACCCGCGCTTAAGGCCAGACGCACCGCACCGGTGCGCGGCGGACAGAAACCACCTTCAGGCGGGCTGTTGCGCCCTTCAATGAAAAGCGCCACCGTGTCGCCATTCTTCAGCCGTCGCAGCGCCTCATCGAACGCCGGACGCCCTTCCGCCGGATCTACCGGAATGTGCCGTGCACGCTTCAGGTAGAAACCCAACACAGGCACCAGAAATGCGATGGAGGTAATCAAGATGGACATCGGGCGCGACGAGAGCAATGCCAAAGCGAAGGGGTCGGTAAAACTCGGATGGTTAGCTACGATGAGTTTGGGTCCCGGAGGTAACGGCGCTTGCCAGAGAATTTCGAGGTCTAAAAACAGCCGCGCATACAGCGCGATCAACACACGGCCAAAGGTATACAGCAATCCACGTAACACAGTCTCTTTCAATCCTTTCTAAATCGTTACCCCTATCATACCACATTTTTCTTAAACCCCAATCTGACCAAACGGTCAAACAGGGCCTTATCCTTCTTGCGCCGAGGGGAACGCCAGTTCCTCATTTTTAGCTGATATAGTTGAGAAACGCGGATCTGGCGATCCGCTCATAGCCAGCTGAAGTCATTGTGACGAGAATGATAAAGCTCTGACGGTCAAAAGTTACCGGGGCTATAGAGTCGAAAACGCTCAAAGGTAAATGTTGCTTCACCCGGGGTGATGAGCAACACCGAAAGTCCGACTTCTCCATCCGCCAACTGCGCATCTTCTGCCGTGGCGACCGTCTCACCGTTGATGCTGAAGGTGAACTGTGTCCCTTCCGCCAACACCGCCAGTTGGTTGACCTCGCCCGGCCGGATCGCCAACGTGCCCGTCCAGTCAATGATGGCGTTCCATGTAAAATCATACCATAGGTTGAAATTGAAGAATCCGTCGTCGCGGATGCTGAACAGGTAGTAGTTCCCGTCGCGGTGGCGGAAGACCAATCCGTAACCGGCATCCGGCGGCCCCTTGACCCGTCGTGCATCCACCATCAGGTAAAAGTCGGCAGTCGGCGTGATTTCGAGCGTGCACCACCGCCCCACGCTCTGCACGGCATTGATCTCCCAGGTGTATACACCGTCTGCGATGACGCGCGACATCGCTCCCCAGGCTTCTGTGTAACTGCCCACCACCCACGCATGGGCATTGTCCTGGAAATCATCGGCAAAGGCCAAAGACCAACCGGCCGGCGCGGCGATGCTGACGACCGGCGTATGCGTTGGGCGCGGCGTAAGTGTGGGCCTGCCGGGTGCTTCTGTGGGAGGAATGACAGCAGAGGTCGGCAGAGGGGCAGGCGGTGTAGCCGGCGTAACCGCCGCCGGCGTGGAGATGGCAGGCGTTACAGGAGCGCGCGTTCCATGTCGCAGTTGCACCGCCACACCGATCATTCCCGCCAATCCCAACACTACCAGGCCTGATAACACCAACAGCACCCAACGGCGCGCGCGTTCGCCGCGCGAGGAGATGATCAGCCGTGCCGGCTGGACTTCTTCGAGGGTGCTCAACGGTGTCTCGTCCAGCAACGCGGCGCGCATGGCGGCAGCGTTGGGGAAGCGTTTCTCGCGCGGCAATTCCATCGCCCGGGTGATGACGGCCCGCGTCGGCGCGCTCATGCGGCGCAATACTTTCACCGGCGCGAAGCGGTAAGGATTGGCCGTGCGTTCGCCGGCGGTTTGGGGAGCCTGTCCCGTTAGCGCATGATACAGCGTCGCACCGAGGCTGTAGATGTCGCTGAGAGCATCAATATGCCACGAGCGCAATCCCCAGCGTTCCGGCGGTGCATATTCCGGCGTCCCCATCACCCGCGTGGCGGCCCAGGAGCGTGGATCATTGGGATCCCAGAGCTTGGCTAACTCGAATCCCACCAACACGGCGTTGCCATCCGGGCGCAGGATGATGTTTTGCGGTTTGATGTCCCGGTGGAGGACGCCGTGGCTATGACAGAACTCCAGTGCGTCTAAAATCTGCACGGCCCAGGCTTTCACCTGCGCTTCGGGCAATGCGCCGACACGCTCGATGCGGTCCGCCAGGCTCTCCCCTTCCACGAATTCCATCACCAGATAGGTGTTGCCGGCAGCGGTCTCGGCTTCGACGTGAAAATAGTCCACCAGCGAAGTCATCGCGGGGTGACGCAGACGGCGGAGGACCTGCGCCTCGCGTTCCAGATTACGGCGCAGACGATCGAGGACCGCGCGATCTAGCTCCGGCTGCGGGGTCAGCTCCTTGACCGTCACCGGCAAGTTACGCTGCATGTCCCAGGCGCGGTACATGGCTCCCATCACGCCGAATTCGAGCAGACGGTCAATCCGGTAACGATCGTGAAGTAACGTCCCCGCAGTCAACATGGCCGAACTCAGCGACTCAGAACAACGCGCCTTGTTCCAATTGAGTGTAAGGGATACCGAGGTGTTCGTAGGCCAGGCGCGTTGCCGTCCGCCCGCGTGGCGTGCGCCCGATAAAGCCGAGCTGTAGGAGGTACGGCTCGACCACATCCATAATGGTGTCGGCGGCCTCACCGACAGACGCCGCGATGGTCTCCAGGCCCACCGGGCCGCCGTCGAACTTCTCGATGATGGTGTGCAGCACACGCCGGTCGAGGTCATCCAGCCCGCGCGCATCAATATCCAACAGTGATAGCGCTTCGGCGGCAATCTCACCGGTGACGACGCCATCACCGCGCACCTGTGCGTAATCGCGCACACGGCGCAGGATGCGCAAGGCCACGCGCGGCGTCCCCCGGCCCCGTCGGGCGATTTCGGCGCGGCCTTCGGGTTCCAGCGGTACGTTCAACGCGCGCGCGGCGCGCTCGACGATCCGTTCCAGGGCGGCCTGATCGTAGAAATCCAGCCGGTAAGTCGCGCCAAAGCGCGTGCGCAGCGGCGCGGAAAGGAGCGCCAGCCGTGTGGTTGCCCCAATGACGGTGAAGTGCGGCAGGCTCAGGCGCACCGTGCGCGCGCCCGGGCCCTGCCCGATAACCAGGTCCAGCGCGAAATCTTCCATCGCCGGATAAAGGATTTCCTCCACCACCTTCCCCAGGCGGTGAATTTCGTCAATAAAGAGCACTTCCTTCTCGCGCAAATTGCTCAGGATCGCTGCCAGATCGCCCGCTCGCTCAATCGAGGGGCCGGCGGTGATGCGGATATTGGCCCCCATCTCATTGGCGACGACATGGGCCAGACTTGTTTTCCCCAGACCCGGCGGCCCGTAAAACAACGTGTGTTCCATCGGCTCGTTGCGACCTTTCGCCGCCTCGATCAGGATGCGCAAATTCTCACGCACCCGGTCCTGTCCGATAAGATCGTTCAGCCGCTGCGGACGCAAGGCCCGATCCAGCACCACCTCTTCCGGCTCGGCTTCCGGAGAAATCGTTCGTCGTTCGTTCATAAGCTTGCCATCATCTCTGAATACAGGGTTATGCGGTTCGTTTCTTTACCATCTTCCCATGTTTCGCCGAATACGCAACCCGCGCCTACGGTTCCAGCATATCCGCCTGCCCCTCCACGGTGATGATGACTTTGTTGACGGTATTGAATTGTAACAACGTCTGCTCGATCTGTTGACGGATGAGCAGCATCCGCGCCGCACCGCCGGCGTTCGCCAGCAATTCTTTCGAGAAGTCTGCCCGCGCCACTCCGTTGACGATCGTGAGGTCTCTGAGCAGCACGCGCTCCCCCCAATCCATACCGCGATTGCCCGCCGTGAGCACTTCGGCAGGCAGCGGCAGCGCCGTCTGGAACCCTTCCCGATTGTTTGGCGTCGGTCCCCACAGGAGCATTTCCAGAGAAGCGCGCCCGATGCCCAACGTGCGGGGGATACGAATGGTTTGCGCATAAAGTTGTTCGCCGCGCACCCAATAGACTTCCACCTGTGCGGTTGGGCTACGGAATTCACCAGGTTAGCCAAAACGGGTATAA
>ENA-UOWE01000521-UOWE01000521.1-activated-sludge-metagenome-genome-assembly--contig:-NODE-521-length-55422-cov-9.507848_pt1 | contig 55422 bp, 47 predicted proteins | sample MGYA00249841_ERZ761562 | MGnify/ENA primary metagenome ERZ761562 (study PRJEB28883, sample SAMN05720200) | activated sludge metagenome | isolation source: Anaerobic digester | place: Japan...
CAAAACGCGGAACAAAAGTCTCAAAAGTAGTGACCCACGGAGTCCGACCGTAGCTAATCCCATTTGAAAAATGAAGGATATCAACCTTATTGAGCTCAAAATCATTGTATTGATTATTCAAGTCGAAGGTTTGGAAAAGTGGTTTTCCCAGCCGATTGTTGACAAACAAAGCGCCTCTTCGAAGAAAAGAATAAATATCCTTGACCGGGACATATTCAGCTTCAGGCAGCTTACGGACGATATTTCGCAGATTTGTGTAGTAATCGAAACGATAAGCTAAGACGCCAATTTTCATAACAGTACCATTATACACTTTCATCATGATACTTGTTTATGTACTTTGACAAGGAAGCAAGCCACTGGTAAAGGTGGTCTCTTGTTTTTTGGAGACCAGTACCAAGACGTAGACGTTCTGTGAACTCACCATATCGTGACCAAAACTGAGCTACCCTGAAGTTAGCCGTGAATTGAGGAAAAAAGCTGGCCGCCAGCGCAGCTGGGTCACGAAGTACCTTAATAAAGGATTTGAGTAATAATGATCGCCAACTAAAAGAATCGGATTTAGATTCGTCCATCATTTGCTTTTGAAAATTACGATACAAGTTAAGATATACAGATGTAGCTCCCAAACCTTCTCTCAACCTCCTGAAGTAAGTTCGATTCAAACGTTCTTTTACCATATAGTGTTTGAAACTTAGGTCTTCCTGATAATGAAGATCCCAACCGAGCAATTCAAGAAGGATCTGCAATTCTGTATCTTCCCCTGATAACAGATGAGTACCAGTTCTGCTCTGAAGCAGAGGTTCAAAGCCTAAGGTCATTAGTTGATCGAACGCTTCTTTTCGTAAAACACTGCCAGCAGCATAAAAGAAGCGGTCTGGATCCAGAACAAGACCATTTGAGGAATACTGAGGACCCACTGCAAAATTCTGTTGGTAGCGGTCGAACCAATCAGGTTTATGAGTTTCAAAAATTGGTGCGCCTTTTCCAAAGATGAACGCAGCGTTAGGCGCTTGATCCATATAATGTACCGCTTTCTGCATCCAGTCTTCATCCAGCCAGTTGTCTTGATCGACAATGCCTATGTAAAAATACCTGGCCTCCTGCATTCCTCTTAATTTAGCATACCCTGTACCCTGGCGCTCTTCATGCACGATGCGCAGCTCAGCATCTCCTTTCCAGATTCTTTTAGCAAGACCTATAGTATTATCAGTTGAATTATTATCAACCAACAACACCTCCCAGGAAAAATCTTGGACTCGGTGCAATTTCATTAAGCAGTTAAGGGTTTGCTCGATTATCGATGAGGCATTGTAACAGGCGATTAAGATAGTCATTCCATAGGAAAGTTGATGAAGACCCACTGTTTGATTGTGTTCCATTTCTCTTATCCCACTTTGTGATTAACAGTTAAGCTATTCCAATCGTAGTTTTTGGCTTCCAGAACAACATCAGCACAATAGCAATCGTTGCAAGGATAGCGCCAAAGAAGAAAGGCGCGGAAGCTCCAAAGCCTTTCCAACTTCCAGCACCGCTCCAAAGCAAACCCGCGATCAGGGAGGCTGGGAAATCAAGTATTCCAAGAACTGCGTTATAAGTTCCAAAAGCAGTTCCGCGTAAATCCTTGGGCACAAGGTCCGAAAGCATCGCTTTGGCAGTGCCATAAGCCATACCATAATAAAGGCCATAAGCAACGTAGAGCAGCCAAATATGGGTTACGTTTCTCGCCAGTGCGAAACCGAGGTAGATCAGCGCGTACATCGTCCAACCGCCGATGATCAGTTTCTTGCGGCCAATTTTGTCCGAGATCATCCCAGCAGGTGTGGAAACCAGAGTGTAGACAAGGTTAAAGACCGCCAGCATGATCAAAATGCTTAACGTGCTCATACCGCGTTCCTGGGCACGCAGCACAAGGAAGGCATCCGAGGAGTTGCCCAGGTCGAAGATGCCTACAATGATCATGAAAAGTAAAAAGTTCTTCCCAAGCCCTCGGAAGCTGATTTTTGGCGCCTTAGCGTCTCCTTGGGGTTTCTTTTCTTTGGTCATGACTGCAAGGGATATGACCGCCAAAACTGCTGGGATAATGCTGATCAGCACGATTGTGCGAAAAGTGTGTTCCTGCAGGGCGGAACCGGCAGCCTGGAGTTTCCAAACTACAAAGGCGGCGATCAGGATGCCAAGCATCGCGCCGGCTGTGTCAGCAGCGCGGTGCAGCCCAAAAGCGAGCCCACGCTGCTCGGGTTTGACGTTATCAGCGACCAAGGCATCACGCGGCGCTGTGCGCACACCCTTGCCGACGCGGTCCGCCCATCGGATTGCGCCAATCGCCTCCCAGGTGGAAGCAATGTAAAAGAAAGGCTTAGCCAGGGCGGAGATGCCATAGCCAATAACCGCCAGCCACTTGCGGCTGCGAAGTTTATCGGACAGCCAGCCAGAGAATACCTTCAACACGCTGGAAGTCGCTTCTGCGACGCCCTCGATAATACCGATAATATTGGTTTTAATGCCCAGCACTGATGAAAGGAATAGTGGCAGGATGTTCAGGACCATCTCGCTGGAGATATCCGTCAGGAAACTTGTCGCGGAGGCAACCCACAAATTAGCGGGGAGTTCTTTCAGTTTAGATTGGTAAATTTTATACACAGGCAAACTCCATAATTCGTTTGGTGCATTATATCGCACAGGTCTGGCATTGGCACGATTTTGAATCCGCGCAGCGCTCCGTGGCTTCTCTGAGGCGCGGTGTGTTCAGCGTTGGGTCGACGTCTGAAAAGTCATTCTCACTCCTGTACCTCGCGCGTGCCGCCTTTGCTTGCGCGCGGTAGTGGGTCTGTCTATAATTGAGCAATTCCAAAGAGCAGGAGCAATTTCCATTGAGCGGACAAAATTCTGGCAGAACGATTCTGATTACCGGCGCCAGCGACGGCCTGGGCAAGGAAGCTGCCAGAAAACTGGCTGCCCGGGGCATGCGCCTGATATTGCACGGCAGAAATGAAGCCAAACTGCGAGCGGTGGTAGATTCCATTTACGCGGAATACCCGCATGCCAACATTGAAACTATCCTGGCGGACTTTTCGTCATTGGCTGAGGTCCGCGCGATGGCCGCGGAAATCATTCGGCGCTGTAGCCACCTGGATGTGCTGGTGAATAATGCCGGCATTCTGCCTTTCAAGCAGGAAGAAAGCGCGGACGGCTTTGAGCTTACCTTCGGGGTCAATTATCTTGCGCCGTTCTTGCTCACCAACCTGCTGCTGCCCCTGCTCAAGAACAGCGCGCCCGCGCGCGTCGTCAACCTTAGCTCCGTCGCGCATCACCTGGTGGTGGTGAACCCATACCAAATAGAAAATTCCCCGGTATTTATCCCCTGGATTGTGTACGCCCGCACCAAGCTGCTGCTGACCGCCTTCACCTTCGCGCTTGCCAGGCGGTTGAAGTCCTGCGGGGTCAGCTGCGTCGCGCTGCATCCCGGCATTATCCCAGGGACAAATGTAACCCATTTTACCTGGCTGCGCTTCCGAACCACGCGGGAAGAAGGGGCTGAGACGATTGTTGCCGCCTGCCTCAATCCGGAATTTGAGCACAGCGAAGGCGCGTATATCTCCATTGACCGGAAAGCCCGCGCGAATCCGCAGGCGCTTTCCATCCGATTCCAGGAAACATTGTGGAAAAAAAGTCTCGCCTGGTGCGGATTGACGGAAACCGGGCAAGTTCCAGCAACAGACAAAAATAAACCTGACGTCCTCTGCCAGCCACTATCGGCGGGAGATAAGAGAGAATAATCCCGCGTTCGCTTTTGAGAGAGAAATGAAACCAGCGGGGCAGGCCCGCGAACTTAAGTCTCGCGCCGGAACAGGTGAAGCCAAAAAAGCTTAACCAAATCTGCCCGTGATGTAATCCTCGGTGCGTTTGTCCTGCGGATTGGTGAAAATCTTGCGGGTAAGATTGAATTCCACCAGCCTGCCAGTGCGCGATTCGTCCGTGAAAAAGAATGCCGTGTAATCCGATACGCGCCCGGCCTGCTGCATGTTGTGGGTCACAATCACAATGGTGTAATGCTCAACCAGCTGACGGATAAGCTCCTCGATGCGCTGCGTGGCGATGGGGTCCAGCGAAGCGGCAGGCTCGTCCATCAAAATCACGCTCGGTTTCACCGCCAGCGCCCGCGCGATGCACAGGCGCTGCTGCTGCCCGCCCGAAAGCGCCAGGCCGGATTTCCCGAGATTGTCTTTCACCTCATTCCAGAGGGCCGCCCCGCGCAGACTGGTCTCCACGATCTCGTCCAGTACGTTTTTCTCGCGAATGCCGTTCACGCGGGGACCATAAGCGACATTGTCATAGATTGATTTGGGGAAAGGGTTCGGCTTCTGGAAAACCATGCCCACCCGCTGCCTGAGCGCGACAACATCCATGCTGAAGATGTCTTCGCCGTCCAAAAGCGCCTGCCCCTCGGTGCGCACACCGGGGATAAGGTCATTCATGCGGTTAAAGGTCCGCAAAAAGGTGCTCTTTCCGCACCCGGAAGGCCCGATGATGGCGGTCACCTGTTTTTCAGGGATTTCAATACTGATATCCTCAAGAGCGCGGAATTTTCCGTAATACAGGCTGTAGGAATGGGTTTCAAGTTTAATAGCGTTCATTGATGCAGACGAACTCCGGCACTTAGTTTACGGGAAATGAGGTCGATAATCAAATTAATCAGGATAATAGAAACAATCAAAACTGCGCCGGTTCCCATCGCCTTCTCAAAGGCATTGGTGTCCATGGCCAGGTAGAACAGGTGCAGCGAAAGCGTCCTCCCGCCCGAAAAAAGGTTCTTTGGCAGGCGGTAACTTCCGCCCAGGGTAACATAGAAAACCGCGGTTTCGCTGATGATGCGCCCGACGCTGAGCATGATTCCGGTGATGATGCCGGGGATGGCTGCCGGCAAAACCACCTTGCTGATTGTCTGCCAGCGCGTGGCGCCCAGCGCCAGGCTGCCCTCGCGCAAGCTGACCGGTACAGTCAGCAGAGCTTCCTGCGTCGTGCGGATAATGGTGGGCAGCACCAGGCAGGCTCCGGCCAGGGCGGCGGAGAGCAGTGAGAAACCAAATTTTAGGGTGGAAACAAACAGAGCGTACCCAAACAAACCAAAGATGATGGATGGGATGCCAGCCAGGGTTTCCACGCCAAAATTGACAACCTGAAGCAGGGAGCGGATGAACTTACCGCCGCTCTGGGTCTGCCCCTGATATTCAATCAGAAAAACCGCCGCGCCAATGCCAAGCGGCGCGGAAATTGCCAGTATCAAGCCGACCAAATAGAGGGTTGTGATAACTGTGGTGGAAATGCCGCCTTCGCCGGAAAGTCCTCCCTTGGGAGGGGTCGTGAGAAACTGCAAGTTGATACTCTTGAAACCTGTGATAAACACATAACCGACCACCACCAGCATGATCAGGATGACCACCAGCGCGCCCAGCCAAAACAGCCCAAAGCTGAGCTTCTGCGCGGCCTGCCGTCTGCGCAGGTCCGCAGCGGAGCGCTTTTCAGCAAGGTTCATGGCATTGGTTGAAGTGATATCCGGCACGTTCATTGATAAGTCACTCTCAGCCTGCCGACGGATTGCCGCGGTGGATGATCGCCCGGGCGCTGACGTTGACAAGCATAATCAGCACAAAAAGCACAACGCCTGTCGCGAACAGCGCGCTCGCGTGCAAACCGGATGCATAATTAATCTCCACGGCAATGTTGCCGGTCAGCGTGCGCGCCTGGCTCAGAAATACAGTCAGGGGATTATTATCCAGCGGGGCTGGTAAGATGACCGAGTTGCCGATAACCATAATCATTGCCATCGTCTCGCCCAGCGCTCTGCCAATTCCCAGAATCAGCGCCGCCCCGATGCCAGATTTGGCGGCAGGCAAAAGCACCTGAAAAATGGTTTGCAGGTGGGTTGCGCCCAGCGCCAGGGAAGCCTCTTTATAAGAGCGCGGTACTGCCCGGATGGCATCTTCCGAAATGCTGGTGATTGTGGGCAAAATCATGACAGCTAAAACAATCGCGGCAGAGAGCAAACCGTAGCCGGAATTGCCCGTTACCGGGATGCGGCGCACAAGCGGCACCAGCACCACCATACCAAAAAGGCCGTAAACCACTGAAGGAATGCCGGCCAATAATTGAACTGCCGGGCGAACCACTGCCTGCACCCCGCGCGGAGCAATTTCCGCCAGGAAGATCGCCGCCGCGATCGCGAGCGGCACGCCAAGGACAAGCGCCATCAGGGTAACCATCACCGAACCGACGACCATGGCCAGAATGCCGTACATTCCGTTGGCAGGTCGCCAGGTGAGCTCTCCCAGCAATCCCTGGATGCCGAATTCTTTGAAGGCTGGCAGGCTGGACCGAAATATGAAAACGAAAATTGAAATAACAATAAGAATTGAAAATGACGCTGAAACAAGCAGGATGGCCTTTACAGCCTTGTCGACTTTAAGCTTGGTCTGCATTCCTTCTCCAGCGTACTATTCTATCAGAAACCTGGCGTCCCCAACTTCTTTTGAGGACGCCAGGAAATACCTAATCTGAGACGAAGTTTACTTTACCGGAATATATCCTTCCGCGCGAACTGTGGCCTGACCTTCCGCGCTGAAAACGTAATCCAGAAAGGCTTTCACGATGCCTTCCGGCGCGCCGTTGGTGAGCAGATTCAGGGGGCGCACCACCGGATAAATGCCGTTGGCGGCGTTTTCTTCTGTCGCGGCAGCGCCAGAAATGCTCAGGGCTTTGGTGCTTTCATCCAGATAACCAAAGGAGAGAAACGCGATGGCATTGGGCGTGGTGGAAACGACCGTGCGAATCGCGCCGTTGGAGGACTGCAAAATGGCGTTGTCCATAATCAGAGCATCCTTGCCCATCACCAATTCCATAAAGGCGTCGCGGGTTCCGGAGCCTTCTTCACGCGCAACGACGGTAATCGCGGCGTCCGGGCCGCCAACCTCGCTCCAGTTGACAATTTTTCCGCTGAAAATGTCGCGGATTTGGTCAAGGGTCAGGTCATTAACCGGATTTTCGGGATGGACTACGACAGCGATGCCGTCCCGGGCAATCACATGCACCTGAAGGTTAGGGAATTGATTCAATTCTTCTTCCTTAGTATCGCGCGAGGCCATGCCAATATCCGAAGTGCCTTCACCAGCAGCTTTCACGCCTACGCTGGAGCCGCCGCCCTGAACATCAATCTGGACATCCTGATTCTGGCTCATAAAACCTTCAGCCAGTTTTTCTGCCAGAGGCTGAACGGTGGTGGAACCAGTGATGCTGAGCGTCTCGCCTGCTTCAGATGCACCGCAGGCCGCCAGCAACAGGCTGGCAATCAGAACGAGCGCAATAAGCAATTTTTTCATCTTTTCTCCATTTTTTAATCACAATTGTCGCTAATACAATAGTACCCGAAGGTTTTTAATAGCCCTTCAAAGCAAGGTTAACGTCCGGTAAATAATTAGGCTCTCTGGATGCACCATTTGGCTGGCCTCAGCCCTGCCAAGGCATACAGCGCGTGACTAATTATTCCCCGCCCCGTTATATCACTTGGGAAGCCCCGCGCCTGGCGCATTGCCCGCCTGTTCGAGACGTCGTGCCAGCTTTCCATTCCCATCCAGACGCAGGCCAGCCAGGAACATGTTAAAATCTATCTATGAGAGCGCGTGCCGCTGCCAGGTTCTTTCCCAGTTGTATTTTCTTCCTGGCGTTTTGCCTGTTTCTGTCGGCGTGCGCCGGGCTGAACGCTCCACCCGCCCTCACACCGGCAGCCTTGCGCCAGGTGAGCGTGACGCCAGGCCCCGCGCAGCGCGAAACCCTGGCGGCCGCCGCCGCGACTCCCACGCCTGTTCCTTCTCCCACACCATGGGAACACGCGACCTATACGCCAACGTCCCTGCCAGCCGACCTTCCAGCGGCTGGAATCAATCCGCTCACCGGCCTCCCCGCCCAGGACCCCGCCCTGCTGGATGAAAGACCGGTGATTGTCAAGATTCCGAACTGGCCTCAAAGCCTCAGACCGGCAGCCGGTTTGAACCAGGCGGACCTGGTGTTCGAATACTATATCGGCTACCAGATGAACCATTTGGCGGCTGTCTTTCACGGAGGGGATTCCGAGCGGGTTGGCCCGCTCGCGCCAGCGCGCATGGTGGACGCGAGGCTGGCGGAACATTACCAGGGCATTGTGGCCTATGCCAGCGGGGACAGCACAGTGGAGAAAATATTCGCCGAAGTCCTGCCGGAGCGGGCCTTCGCGCGCGGCTTCGCCCCCTGCCCGGCCATCTGTACCATCACCGATGCCACCGGCGAGAACACTTTTGTGAATACCGCCGCACTGCGGGAATATGCCGGCGGCGAAAAGAATCTGGCCCAGGCCATCGACCTGCTGGGTTTCACCTTTAACCCCCGCCTGACGAATTGGGACGCCGACGCGGAAACCTTCAGCGTCTTATACGCAGACTTTTCCGTCATGGAATGGCGTTTTGACGGCGAAGCCGACCAGTACGTTCTTTTTCAGGATTTTGCCAGGGACGGCTCCATCAATATCGTACCAGCCGCGGACCGGACGGACGGCAGCCGAATCGCATTTGAGAACGTGCTGGTGCTGTTCGCCAACTACATTGAATACAATCCTTCAATGTACGATGTGGACTTTCGCGAAGGCGACCCTAATCAAAGAGCGCTCTTGCTGCGGGATGGCAAGCTTGTTCACGGCACCTGGTCAACCGCTGACCCCTTCAGCCCGATCACGCTTCAAAACAACCAGGGAGAACCACTCGCGCTCAAACCCGGCCGCACCTGGATTGTCTTTGCCAGCACCACCAGCGCTGCCGCCCAAACAGCAAGCGGCGCCTGGGAACTTTTATTCTCTCTCCGATAGCTGTCCTTAAAATTGCCTAAGCCTGTTTAAACCGCAACGCGCGCATACCGTTCAGCGTGACCGCCAGCGTGATACCAATATCACCCAGAACAGCCACCCACAGCGGCGTCAGACCCAATAAAGCCAGCACCGCGACGGAAAACTTGACTCCAAGGCTGACAGCGATGTTCTGTTGAATCAGTCCCCTCACCCGGCGCGACAGGTCCAGCACAAAAGGCAGCTGGCTGAGCTCGTCCTGCATCAGGACCACATCCGCGGTCTCGAGCACCTGGGCATTCCCAGCGCCGCCCATTCCAATGCCAATATCAGCGCTGGCAAGAGCGGGGCTGTCGTTGCTTCCGTCGCCTACCATCAAAACCTGCCCGTACTTCTCCCGCAGCTCGCCTAAAAGTTTCCATTTTTCTTCCGGAAGCAGCGCGGCATAGGTTTCATCCAGGTCAAGCGCGGCAGAGATTTGCCCGGCTGTCTCAGCATTATCGCCGGTGAGCATCACCGTGCGCAGGCCGCGCTGCTTGAGCGCCCGGATGACACGCTCAGCTTCCGGACGCACAGCATCCTGGGCACTGAGAAAACCGCGCACGCGCTCGCCGTCGCACACCAGCATGGTCGTTTCACCAAGGCTTTCCGCGGCCAGGGTTTCCTGGCGCAGCGCTGCCGGCACCTGATGCTCGGCTTCAAACAGCGGCAGACTGCCAATGGTTGCCAGCTTGCCATTCACGTAGCCCTGCTGGCCCCTGCCGTTCAGAGACTCCAGCTTTTCGGCCGGCGCGTAACGCGCAGCGACGCTGTGCTCGTGCGCGGCGTCCATCACAGCCTGCCCCAACGGATGAGTGCTGTAGTATTCAAGCGAGCTTGCCAGCGCCAGGAGGTCATCGCAGCGTTCGCACTGGTCGCCGCCCAGACAGTCGACAGATTTCACTTTTTTGATGACGGGTTTTCCGAGGGTAAGCGTGCCTGTTTTATCAAAAGCTGCCAGTTTCGCCCTGCTGAGGGTTTCGAGATACACGCCTCCCTTAAATATCACGCCGGCGCGCGCCGCGCGGGTGAGGCCGCTGATGATCGTGACCGGAGTGCTGACAACCAGCGCGCAGGGGCAGCCAATCATGAGCAGCGAAAGCGCGCGGTGCAGCCAGCCGTACCCGCCCGCACTGTTCCAGAAGGGCTGCCCAAACAGCAGCGTCGGCACCAGAGCGGTCAGCAGTGCAGCCAGCACGACGATGGGCGTATAGACTGCCGCGAATCGGTCAATGAATTTTTCCTGCCGGGCCTTGACCGCGCGGGCATCCAGAACAAGACTGACAATCCGCTGGACCGTAGTGTCCCGCGCGAGCGCGGTCACGCGGACTTGCAGCACACCCTGCCCGTTGATGGTTCCGGAAATGACGGCGTCCCCGGGCTGTTTGGCGATTAAGCGGCTCTCGCCGGTAATTGGAGCCTGGTTTATCTCACTGCTTCCCGCGATAATCACGCCGTCCATGGGGAAGCGCTCGCCAGCGCGCACCACAATCACGTCTCCTACACTCAGGTTTTCAATCGGTACAAGGTCCTCACCGGATTCACGCAAGCGCACGGCACTTTTAGGAGCCAGGTCAGCAAACTCGGTCAGCACCGCGCGCGCATGGTCGTTGGTGTAAGCTTCCATCGCTTCTGAAAGGTGGAAGAGCACCAGGATGATGAACGCCTCCGGCGTTTCGTTGATGACCACGGCCCCGATGACTGCCAGAGTCAACAAAAAATTAATCGTCAGCCTGCGGTCCAGGAACAAGCTGCGCAGGCCGCTGAGAAAAATTGGATAGCCAGCCGCCGCGAGCGCTGCCAGCTGCGGAATAATCCTCCAGACTCCGCTCACTCCCAACCGCGGCAGGAATAAACTGCCAAGCAGCAAAATCAGCCCGGGAAAAGTGGACCGCAGCGTCTGGTTGGAAAGAAGCGTTTTCCAAAAACCCGCAAAACTTAAGTGAGTGCTGGCCTGCTCAGGCGTCTCAAGCACCGAGAAACCCAGCTGGCGGATGCGCTCGCGCACAAGGTCAGGGTCAATCTCTCCGGAAACAGCTACTTGCGCGCGCACGAAGTCCAGCCGCGCGTCCTGAATACCGGGCATACTCTTGAGGCTGGTTTCGATGACATGGGCGCAGTCAGCGCAGTCCAGGCCTTGCAGGGGAATGATAAAGTTTTTCATCAGGCGGCCTTCCTTCGTTCTGAGAGGTGGCGGCTGTGCGCAAAAGCTTTTTGGAACAGGTCCTCAATGTGTTCGTCATCAATACGGTAGAAAATTTGCTGACCTTCACGCCGGCTGGAGACAAAGCCTAGGTCGCGCAGAACGCGCAGCTGATGTGATACGGCGCTTTGGCTGGATTGGACGCGCTCCGCGAGGTCGGAGACCCGGATTTCTCCATGGAGCAGCACGGAAAGAATTTTCAGGCGGGTCAGGTCAGAAAGGCCCTTAAAAGTCAGGGCCATATGCGCGGCGTCCGCGTCCGCCAGGATTTCAGGAATGATTAAGTCCATCAGGTTGTTCTCCACTAATATGCATATATGAACATATACTCATATTATACCCCTCTTTGTTGATAGCGCAAGGGGAAATTGCAGTCAAAAGCTGGCCAAATGCTGAGGCGAACTGAACGGTGCGCAGCGCCCTGCCCGGCGACGAAGAGGGATACCCTTCGCTGCGCTCAGGAAGACAGACTGCTGGGATGTGCAGGAAAACTCGCGTTTTATTGGCTCGCCATTGCGAACGCAGTGAAGCAATCTCCCTGGTTTTGGGCATTCGCCGCTGAAAGCCCAAGCTGTTTAACGCGAAGCAATATACCGCAGCAGCGCCGCGGTCAGGCGGGCATCATCCACCGCGTGGTGCGTGTTCGCCAGGTCCAGCTGGCAAAGCCGCCCCGCGAATTCCAGTTTCTGCGACTTAAACCCGTTATAGCGCGGGTTCCATTCCCCGTAATACGCCGCGAACAGCTTCATCATGCAAAAAGCCTGCGCGTCGGATATCGTCGTGTGAATGTTATGCGCGGCGTTGGATTGGCGGATGAGGCGCAGGTCAAATTCAGCGTTGTAAATCCCAATCACGCGGTTTTTCAGAATCGGCTCAATTTCTGACCAAACCACAGGCCAGGGGTCCGCCACCGCCACCATTTCATCCGTGATTTCATTCACCGCGCTGGATTCCGGCGGGATAGGCCTGCCCGGGTTCACCAGCTTGTCATAAAGCGCGTTCCCCTCCACATCCACAATCCCGACCTCAATGATGACATCTGTCGGACCCGTTCCGGTGGTCTCGGTGTCCCAAAAAACCGGGTTGAGCGCCAACACCTGTCTGGCGCGCTGGATCACTTTCGGGTTTGCGACGGGATATGTCATGCAGCGGTCCTTTGAGTACAGTTTCGATTGGGTCTAATATACCATCGGCAGCCCTGTTCGTGGGATTTAACCCAGCCGCCAATGTTCAGCAGCACGCTAAGACCACCCCGTAAGGGGTCGAATGATATAATTATTCCGTCCCCCAGAAAAAGGAAGAGCATGCCGCAGCCGTATCAACGTTTTGCCCGCCATTACCACGAAGGTCACTATACCCAGTTTGCCCGCTGGGTCAGCGAAACGGTTTTTCCGCATTTTCAGCAGGTGCTTTCCTTTCAACCGCAGTCCTTGCTGGATTTAGCCTGCGGAACAGGCATTTTTGCCTGCCACATGGCCGCCAAAGGTCTGCGCGTCACGGGCCTGGATATCTCCCCGCAGATGCTGGAGATTGCCCGTGAAAGCGCTCGGGAAAACGGCGTTTCTGTCAGTTGGGTGCAGGCTGATATGAGCCGGCTGAAGCTCGCGGAGCGCTTTGACTGCGTTACCTGCTTTTTTGACAGCCTGAATTACCTGCTGAAAGCTGAAGAGCTCGCCCGCGCCTTTCAGGCGGTCAGCGCGCACCTCAACCCGGGCGGCTGGTTCATTTTTGACATGAACACAATTTACGGGCTGGCAGTCTCCTGGCAGCGTTTCCCATACAACCTGATTGAGGACACTGCTGATTACCTGGAACTGATGGGCACATCGTACGATTATGAACTGAACATCGCGGATGTGCGTTTTATCATGTTCGAGCGGGAAGGCGAGCGCTGGTCGCGTTACGAGGAAGTCCATCGCGAACGCGGTTATCACCTGGACGATATCCTCTTGATGCTGGAGCAGGCCGGCCTCAAGACTGGCCACGTCTTGGGGGAGCCCCTCACCCTGCGCCCACTGGCGGAGAGCGACGGGCGCGTCTGGATTACCGCGCAGAAACCCGGGTAAGCCTTCCTGCTAATGGCCTGAAACACCTTGAATTCGTCGAGGGTGCAATCGCCTCGCATTGGTTGACCGCCAGGTTTTCAGGCTCGATGCGAGTACTTGTTCTCGCCGGTCTCCCGACCGCGCGAGGTTTTTGACCGCCAGGTCTCCGCAGTTCTCACCTGTTTCCCTATACCCATCCACTGCGTAGTGGGTATAGGCCGTACGGAGAGCCTGGCCGAAAGGTGTCCGCATTAATCTAGGCAAGACAATGGAGGCCTTCGGTCATGCCCCTTTCAAGGTCAGGAGACCTTGAAAGAACATATTATTCCTTTGTTCTCGCCGGTCTCCCGACCGCGCGAGGTTTTTGACCGCCAGGTCTCCGCAGTTCTCACCTGTTTCCCTATACCCATCCACTGCGTAGTGGGTATAGGCCGTACGGAGAGCCTGGCCGAAAGGTGTCCGCATTAATCTAGGCAAGACAATGGAGGCCTTCGGTCATGCCCCTTTCAAGGTCAGGAGACCTTGAAAGAACATATTATTCCTTTGTTCTCGCCGGTCTCCCGACCGCGCGAGGTTTTTGACCGCCAGGTCTCCGCAGTTCTCACCTGTTTCCCTATACCCATCCACTGCGTAGTGGGTATAGGCCGTACGGAGAGCCTGGCCGAAAGGTGTCCGCATTAATCTAGGCAAGACAATGGAGGCCTTCGGTCATGCCCCTTTCAAGGTCAGGAGACCTTGAAAGAACATATTATTTCTCGGTCTCACTCAGAAGAGCATATAATTCAACAATGAGAAGAACTGATTCGCTCGCCCGGGGAGACCTTGTCTATCCGAGCAGTCGGTTGCGCAATTGGGAGAGATAATGTCTGAAAAACGCGTGGACCTGAAATCTAACTGCACAGGGAGGCTGTCAGGCAAAAGAAAGGCAGCGGCTTTTCTGCTGGCGCTCGTGCTGATAGCGACCAGCTCAGGCTGCCTCCCCAGCATCCCCCTGCCGCAAACTCCTCAAATTCAAGCGACTGACTCAACTGAACAACCTTTACAGCCAACGAAGGTTCTCCCCACCGCGACCCCCACCCCGGAACCGACAGAAATGCCTTATCCTACCTCGACAGAAGGATTCTTACTTGATACACGCGGTTTCAGGCTGAGTGATAGAAACGCGATTACCGAAATCGGGGAAGCCCAGAATATGAGAAAAGTAGAGGAGCTCTACGGCGCGAAGATTAAAAGAAATGGGGGTATCACAAGTGATTTTCATTTCAGGGCCGTTTTCTTGGAGGCTGAAGGAAAACAATATTGGGAAGATGTTGTCCAGGATTCTTCCTATCACTTTCTGGGTATGAAAATTACCGCCGGCAAGGATGCGGGAAAAGTTTCGGTGGGACTTTCAAAATATCTTGCCGATTACAAAGCGGAGGATGATTTTTTTGATTTTATTGCGATTGAGAATCCTCCTGAATATCCCAAAGCAGATCAGGAGATTTTTTGGGATAAATCCGGAAACCCGATTGTAGGGATTATCAAAACAAAAGGATATTTATCAGCCTGGTACAACATGGCCAAAGGAGAGCAGGGCGGGTGGGAGATTGTACCCCTGCCTGCCGGAGAAACGGAAGCCCAGGATATCTGGCAGCTTTCCCCCGACGGGCATATTTACTACAACGAAAAAGAGCTTTATGACGGGATGTTCACGATCAATAAAGAGCACCCCGAGTGGGTGGAGCAATATTGGGAAGATACCATCAGGGGACTTTGGAATCTAAATTTTGTTTCGGAGAACAAAGCCTTTATCAATCAGTTTCCCACAGATGATGCGCTTATCGATTACCTGAAAAATGGCGGTGGCCCGGTTAGTAATCTTTGGATACCAGCTATCTATCCCAACGCTGCTCGGTTATTTCTCCGCGCGGCAACAATGATGCCCACTTCTGGCAAAATTAACCTTTCAAAGATTGCCATTGGAATATACAAACCCACAACAGAGGAAATTTATAAATACAGCCCGAGCTATGCAACCGGCACAAAATATATCTCATATCTGGGTGCAGCGGGAGAAGTGATGATAGAGGAGACAGACTTTAATGGAGAGAAAATCCTGAAAATGACTTTTAGGCGTGATATTCTTTTGGACGCAACAAGATCTTTGTGTACTGATAAAACAGGAAGCAAAAATAAAGATTTTACGTTATTGGCATTATCTACAGAAAAAAAAGATGATGAGAACTTGATGGCTGCGGTGCAACTTCTGCGTTCATGGCCTACCCATATGCAGATTAGAGATACTGAATATGCAAAAGCCATAATAAAAAATGTACAACCGCCTGCAATAAACTTTAACACTATTGCGCCCTTTTACAGTAAATATGAAGCCATAACAACCCTGGAAAGCTCACCCATAACTCTTCGGTAATTTTCTTTGCATTTTCTTAAAATAATTAATATACTGAAATAGATGAAACATGGGCGTTTAATACTGGGAATAATTATTGCTTTTACATTAGTTGATGCAATCTTATTTTTCTTTCTTTTTGCCAAAACTTCAAAAACAAGCATAAGTTTTGTAAGCTTAAAACCGGGATATTCTTCCGTTCTCGCCGGTGTCCCCACTGCGCGAGGTACCTGACCGTTAGGTCTCCGCATTTCTCGCTGGTCTCCCAATGCCCATCCACTTCTTAAAGGGCACAGGCCGCGCGAGGGAGGTGACAGCTAGGTCGCAAGAATTCCAGTCCGAATATTGAGTCATCCATAAATATTCACATATAATTACTGAATGGACAGCTACAAGTTCATTGACGGTGTTTATGTGTATTTTGTCACTTTCACTGTGGTGCACTGGCTGCCAATATTCATAAATTCTGAATCAATAGAAATCATTAACGAAAGCCTTCGCTTCTGCATCGCTAACAAATACCTTCGCGTCCTTGCCTATGTAATTATGCCAAATCATATACATCTCATAGTTACTGATTCAGATCATAATAATGAGCGTCTGGCCAAGACTTTGACAGAACTTCGCAAATTTACGGGAAATAAACTTGCTGATTACATTGATGTATCTCTCTCAGAAACGCTCGCCCAGGCAACGCGCAACAAACAATTAACTGATCGTGTCAGGCAAGTCTGGCAGGCAGGTTGGCATGCAGAAGCCTTGGCAACCGAGCAGTTCTTGGCACAAAAAGTTAATTACATCCATGAAAATCCGGTCAGAAAGGGATTTGTACTCATGCCTGAACATTGGAGGCACTCATCCGCAGGATATTGGGTTAATGGTACAGAAAGCGAAATACCACTAGATCCTTATCTTTAAAAGAAAATAGAGACCTGCGGTCGCACGCACTCGCTGGTGAGGACACCAGCGAGAACATGGAAAGGTAACACCAAGGACACTGTAACGATGGAAAGCTGGAGCACTGACCTTTTCAACACCCTTGAAGCCGCGCAAAACCCGGACAAAGTCCCCGCGATGGAAGCCTACATGAAGCACAACTTCAAGTACCTGGGCTTGTCCTCTCCTGCCCTTGCGGCGATTTCCCGCCAGCGCATCGCTGCCGCCGCCCAGCTGCCCGGGGTGGACTGGGAGTTCGTCCGGGAAGCCTGGCAGAAACCCTACCGCGAAGCGCAGTACTGCGCCATCTCATATCTCAACCGCCTGCGCCCGCGCCTAAGCCCCGCGGACCTGCCCGCTCTGAAAACTCTCGTGCAGGCAAAGTCCTGGTGGGACAGCGTAGACACTCTGAGCGGAATCATTGGCGACCTGGTGCTCCGCTTCCCGGAGCTGAAGCCGGAGATGCTTGCCTGGAGCCTGGACGCCGACATGTGGACGCACCGGGCGGCAATCCTGCATCAATTGGAATATAAGGCCAAGACTGATACTGAATTGCTGACAAAAATCATCCTGAACAACCTGGGCTCGCGTGAATTTTTCATCAATAAAGCCATCGGCTGGAGCTTGCGCCAGTACGCCTGGACGAACCCGGACTGGGTTGCCGCCTTTGTGCGTGAGCACGAAGCTGTCCTTTCCACCCTGAGCAAGCGCGAGGCCACCAAACACATTCCCCCAACGGCCTGACCAAACCGGCCAGTCCGCCCGATCTAAAAATGCCAAAAGTAGGAATTTCCAGACCTTCTCTCAGGAAGGCTGCCTAAGCTGCAGCCTGGCTCGCTGCCATATAGCGTCAAACATCTCAGCTGTGAGCCGGCCAGTCTGCGTGTTCTGGCGGCTGGGGTGGTACGAGCACAGCAGCCAGGGCAGCCCCTCGGGGGCGTAAAACGCACCGTACCCAAAAGGAAGCTCTTTCCGCCGCAAACCCGCGTACATAGGCAGCGCCAGCACGCCCTCCAGCGCGATTTTTCCAAGCACAACAATCCCTTGCAGCTTTTCCAGGCAGTCCATTTCAGCCTGCAGCCAGTCCTGGCAGGCGCGGATTTCCTCTGGCGCGGGTTTGTTCCCGGGCGGGGCGCAGCGGCAGACCGCTGTGATGTACAGGTCCCGCAGACTTAAGCCGTCGTCAGGCCCTTCGGCTCGCGGACTGTTGGCAAAGCCTGCCCGAAACAGCGCCGGGTACAAAAAATCCCCCGAAGCGTCGCCGGTGAACATCCTGCCTGTGCGATTGGAGCCGTGCGCGCCGGGCGCCAGCCCAACCGCGAGCAGACGCGCGTTTGGGTCGCCAAAGCCGGGCACAGGTTTTCCCCAATACTGCTGGTCCCGAAACGCCCGCCGCTTTTCCGCGGCCACGCTCTCGCGCCAGGCCGTCAGACGCGGGCAGGCGCGACATTGGATGAGCCGCGCCGTAACCTGTTCAAGACATTCGCGGTTTCCGAAATCCACACCCTCACTCATGCGCTCGATTATAACCGGGCAATGGGTCCACGAGCCTGACCACGAAATCAAACCCACCCAAATAGCAGGTGGTTTCTTCTCACGCGTTGGCGCGAGTTCGGCTGCCGAAAGGCACAAGCAAAACGGCTGCCCAATGGGCAGCCGTTAAGGTTTCGCGTGCGCTGTTTAGCGCGCGAGCGCGGACCAACCCGCGTAGCGGGCGGTATCTTCCAGCTCGTTTTCGATGCGCAGCAGCTGATTGTACTTGGCCACGCGGTCCGAACGGGCGGGCGCGCCGGTCTTGATCTGACCCATGTTCATCGCCACCGCCAGGTCCGCGATGGTGGAGTCTTCGGTCTCGCCGGAGCGGTGCGAGCAGACTGCCTTCCATCCGTGGGTCTGCACCATGCTGACAGCCTGCATTGTCTCGGTCAGAGAGCCAATCTGATTCAGTTTGACCAGCAAAGCGTTGCAGGTTTTTTCTTCGAGCCCGCGGGCAATCCGGGCCGGGTTTGTCACCAGAATGTCGTCGCCCACGATTTGCAGGCGGTCGCCCATCTTGGCCGTAAAATGCCGCCAACCTTCCCAGTCGTCCTGGGCAAAGCCGTCTTCCAGCGAGACAATCGGATATTTACTCACCCAATCCACCCAGAAATCGATCATCTGGTCGCTGGAGAGTTTGCGGCCTTCTTTGCGCAGGTTGTAAAGTTTGGTGTCATCCTCAAAAAGTTCAGAGGCGGCAGGGTCCAGCGCGATACTGACCTGTTCGCCGGGTTTGTAGCCCGCTTTGGTGATAGCTTCAAGAATGAGCTCAACCGCTTCTTCATTGGCTTTCAACTGCGGCGCGAATCCGCCTTCATCGCCCACCAGGGTGATGTAGCCCTTGGATTTGAGCACGCCCTTGAGAGACTGGTAAATTTCAGAGCCCCAGCGCAGCGCCTCAGCGAAAGTCTCAGCGCCGAGCGGCATAATCATGAATTCCTGGAAGTCGGTGGACTGCCAGCCGGTGTGCGCGCCGCCGTTCAGGATGTTCATCATCGGGACGGGCAGCACATGCGCAAACACGCCGCCCAGATAGCGGTAGAGCGGCAGCCCCAGCGAGCTGGCAGCCGCTTTGGCGACAGCCAGGCTTGTGCCGAGAATGGCGTTGGCTCCGTAAGCCGATTTATTCGGTGTGCCGTCCAGCTCCAACAGCAGTTGGTCGATTGCTTTTTGTTCGATGGCATCCCAACCGATGAGTTCGTCAGCAATATCGTCGTTGACGTGGTCAACAGCGGTCAAGACGCCTTTACCGCCGTAGCGGGATTTATCGCCGTCGCGCAGTTCCAGGGCTTCGTGAATGCCGGTGGAAGCGCCTGAAGGAACAATCGCCCGTCCGTAGCTGCCGTCTGCCAGAATCACTTCCACTTCCACGGTAGGGTTCCCGCGGGAGTCTAATACCTCCATCGCGTTTACATATTCAATCGTTGTGTCCATATGTTTAATCCTCTCTGTTTAGCAAAATAATAATCCCAAGTATACCCCAACAGTTTGAGAAATATTTCACGAACCCGGTAAATGCGCTTCTGACGGCAGACCGCGCCGCTCGCAGACGGAAGCTATAAATCCCGAGAAGAGCGGATGTGGCCTGGTCGGTCGGGAGAGAAACTCGGGGTGAAACTGGCAGCCAATCATAAAGGGATGCTCCCTGAGTTCCGCGATTTCAACCAGGACGCGATTTGGCGAAAGCCCCGAAAAAACCATCCCGTTTTGTTCAAACGCTTCCCTGAAGCTGTTATTGACCTCATAACGGTGGCGGTGGCGTTCATCAACCTGCTCGCGTTGGTAAAGCCTGGCTGCCAGGGTATCCGCCTGAATCTGGCAGGGGTACAACCCAAGCCGCATAGTGCCGCCGGTTTCCACGAGATTGGCCTGTTCCGGCATCAGGTCAATAACAGGATGTTCGGTAAGCTTGTCGAATTCAGAGGAGTTCGCATCGGAAAAGCCCAGGATTGAGCGGGCAAATTCAATCACCATCACCTGCATCCCCATGCACAACCCAAGATACGGCAGCTTTCGTTCGCGGGCAAATCTGGCGGCAATGATTTTCCCTTCGACCCCGCGGGAACCAAAGCCGCCCGGCACCACGATGCCGTCCACCTGTTCCAAGCGCTCCAGACCAATGCCTTTTTCCAGGTCGGTAGCGGAAATCCACTCCATTTCCACATCCACCCCCGCATACAGGGCGGCGTGTTTTATCGCTTCCCGCACGCTGATATAGGCGTCGTGCAATTCCACGTACTTCCCGACCAAACCAATCCGGACGGCGGGTTTTTGGCGGTCCAGTTCCTGCACCATCCAGCGCCACTCTGTCAGGTCAGGCGCCTGCTTGGGCGCCAGGTTCAGCCTGTCCAGCAAGATTTCTGCTACGCGCATTTCTTCCAGGATAAGGGGTATGCGGTAGAGCAGGTTGGCTGTTTCCAATGGAATGACCGCTTCCGCCGGCACATCGCAAAATTGCGCGATTTTGGCGCACAGCGCCTTTTCCACGGGGTAATCGCTGCGTGCCACAATCATATCGGGCAGGATGCCGATGGACCGAAGTTCGCGCACGGAATGCTGCGTGGGTTTCGTCTTCGTCTCTTCTGTTGCCTTCAGGTAGGGCAGCCAGGTCAGATGCACAAAGGCGGTATTGCCGCGCCCCAGGTCGTTGCGCATTTCCCGGATAGCCTCCAGAAAGGGCTGCCCTTCAATGTCACCAACGGTGCCGCCCACTTCCACCAACGCGATCTCCGCGTTGGACGCTTTGCCAACCAGCGCGATGCGCCGTTTGATTTCATTGGTGATATGCGGAATGACCTGAATGGTCCCGCCCAGGTAATCGCCGCGCCTTTCGCGGTCCAAAACTTCCTGATAGACCTGGCCGGTGGTCACCGTGCTGTTTCGGGTCAGCCGCAGGTCGCAAAAGCGTTCGTAATGGCCCAGGTCCAGGTCGGTTTCAGCGCCGTCATCCAGCACAAACACCTCTCCGTGCTGATAGGGGCTTAAGGTTCCCGGATCAACATTGAGATATGGGTCCAGTTTTTGGATGGTGATGTTAAAGCCGCGCGCTTTCAACAAACGCCCGATCGCGGCCGCGGTTACTCCTTTGCCAACAGATGAGAGCACTCCACCGGTAAAAAATATAATCTTTGTTGTCATCTGCGCCCTCCAAATGAAACCTGTCTGCCATTAAAAGTTTCGGGGAGGGTTGTTGGTGGGACCCTCCCCGGTGTTATCATATTTTTGTGCCTGAAGCATTGCCTGGATGCATGCTAATCCTTGACTTGCTTGCCTTTCAGCGTGCGGTCAAAAATCTCATCTTGTTCAATGTCGATCCCTTTGGCGCGCTTAATGCGGCTGGTGATTTCGGGTTTGCGTTTTTCGGCCCGGTCCATCGCCTGGCGCAGCGCAATTTCCATGAAAGTCGGGTCCGGAATGACTTCTTCCGCGGGCGCTTCGACTTCCACTTCCTGCTTGGGCTTGCCCTTCTTGGCTGGTCGTTTCGGCTCGACTTCTTCTGGTTCCGGAGCTTCCTGCAGAGCTTTCATGCTCAGTTTTATTTGCTTCTTGCGCTTATCGACTTCCAGAACCTTTACATTCACCTCGTCACCAATTTTCACAACTTCAGAGGGAACGCGAACATAGTTATGCGAAATCTCGCTCACGTGCACCAGACCCGGACGTTCCGCGCCGATTTCCACGAAAACGCCAAACGATTCCAGGCGGACAACTTTCCCGGTGAGCACCATGTCGGGTTGAATTTCGCGCCATTCCAAACCCAGCGGTTCACGCATGGTCAGTTCCACATGATCCTTGAGGACGCGGCGCACCCAGACGGTGATGGTGTCGCCAACTTTGATGACTTCTTCAAGGTTCTTAACAATCGCGTCTGGTTTGGCAGCATTGACCACCTGAGAAATGTGCAGAAAGCCCGGCAGCTTTTCACCGATATCAAGGATAGCGCCTTGCAGCGAGGTTTTCATCACCTTTCCTTCGAATTTTTGCTTCGGTTTCAAGCTTGTTGTTGTAGTAGGTTGTTCGATTGGGCTTTCCATAGTTTTCTCCCGGGAGAATTAGTTCACGATTGGCAAGTATACCCCAGCAGATAAACCTTTGTCAAATTGACGACATTTCTACGTAAATACAAAGCTGTTAACCCAGCAAACAGTTACTGCGTGCGCTTGCAGAGGGCAAAACCTCCGGTTACAATCTGTTTTCCATCATAAAGTGTAATATAATTGGAAAAATTCACGTCCAAATCTATCAGGAATTGTCTTCCTGGAAAACATGGAGGCGCCGTAGTCTCAGCTGAAAAAATCCGAACGCTCTTGTGGTTTTCTGGCATAAACTGCTTTTAACGCACGCGAATCGAATTATCAGAAAATTTTATGGAGTGAAGAAAATGATGAAAAAAGGATTAGTTTTAATCGTATTGGCCGTTTTCGCGATTGCCTGCGCGCCATCTGCGGCAGCCGTCCAAAGAGCTATCCAGCAGACCCAGGCCGCGCTCCCGACAACTCCGCCCACGGAAATGCCGACCCAACTGCCCACGCCCACCACCGCCCCCACCATTGCCCCGCCAGCCGCCCCCACCATTCCGCAGGTTGAAACCAGCGTGCCGGTAATCCTTGGCCATTCCGAGGACCTACCCGCGGAGTACAGGCTCGGCAGTCTTGGCAGCATTCCCGACGACCGTTTTACATGGATTACCGACAGAGGAACTACAAACCATCTCCTGTCAATTGAAAAGGGAGATGACGGCGTGATGGCCTACGTCGCAGTTTTTGAATATGAAGACGATATCACACCCATCTATGCGTACATGGACGACCTGGACGAAGTCACCCGCCTGGTCCAGGAATACGGCACAACCTACACCTTCAACTTCAACACTACGAACGAAGTTGGCGATAAAGACCTTGCTTACATCATGTCAGCCGAGTCCGACTCAGAGGAATCAATTGCTGTTGGTTTTGTGCGCTGCAACCTCTACGTGCGCGTAAGTTTCGCGGACACCACAGACAGAGACCTGATTCTTGGTTACGCGAAAAACCTTGACAAGCGCTTCCTCGCCATTGGCTGCGATTAGGCTTCTATAGGTTTCCCCGGCGGGATAACCGCCTTCCAGATTGTTTTTGATTTCTCCTGTTCTGAGAGCCGGGCTTACTACCGGCTCTTTTTGCGGCCTTCTGGCGCAGAGCGGGATTTCGTTATGATAAAATTCAGGCATGGATACCCGCGTTGTCTTTATGGGTTCGCCCGATTTCGCCCTCCCCACGCTGGAAGAACTGCACAAAGCCGCGCGGGTGGTTGGCGTTGTAACCCAACCAGACAGACCCGCCGGCCGCGGGCGCCAACCCGCGCCTTCGCCAGTCAGGCAGATGGCCGATAAGCTGGGGATACCAGTTTTCCAGCCTCTTTCGCTGCGCAAACCCGGGGTTGTGGAACAGTTGCAAGCCTGGCAGCCGGATTTGATTGTCGTCGCGGCGTACGGGCAAATCCTTCCAAAGAACGTCCTCGCCCTTCCGCCCAAAGGCTGCGTTAATGTCCACGCGTCGCTGCTGCCGCGCTGGCGCGGCGCTGCGCCCATCCAGGCGGCTATCCTGGCCGGGGACGAGCGCAGCGGCGTGACCATCATGCTGATGGACGAAGGACTGGATACCGGACCGATTCTGACGCAGCGAGCGGTGCCCATCCGTCCCGGAACCACCGGCGCCGAACTTACCCTGCAGCTGGCATTTTTGGGCGCCGCGACGCTGATTGAAATCCTTCCCTCTTTCCTTTCTGGGATGCTCGCGCCGCTCCCACAGCCGCAGGACGGCGCAACCTACGCGCCCATGCTCAAAAAAGCGGACGGCCTTTTGGATTTCCATCAATCCGCGCTGGCTCTCACCCGAAAAGTGCACGCCTTTTTCCCCTGGCCCGGCACGTTTTTTTTGCTGAACGGCAGACAAATCAAGGTGCTCGAAGCGCACCCTCACGATACCTTTGAAAGCGAAATTGAGGCGCACTACATCGTCAACAATCTGCCCGCGATAGGGACTTCTGAAGGCCTGCTGGTGCTGGACCAGGTTCAGCCCGAAGGCAAACGCCCCATGCGCGGCAGCGACTTCCTCAACGGTCAGCCCGGCTGGCTTTAATCCATCAATCCTAAAGCGTTAAGTTATTCTTCGGGGAAAAAGTTCCTGCGCCATTCGTAAAGCAGGTTCAGCGCCTGGATTGGCGAAAGCGAATTCAGGTCTACCTTTTTGAAGGCCTCTATCAAGGGATTGTTTTCCGGGAACAAGCGCAGCTGCGCGGAATCCGGCACCTGATCCGGAATCGTCTTACCGGACGTGGCCTCCAGCTGCTTGAGAATCTCGTTCGCGCGCTGGATGACCGGCCCAGGCAGCCCCGCCAGCTGCGCAACATGAATGCCGTAAGAGCGGTCCGCGCCTCCGGGCACAATCTTGTGCAGGAAGACCACCTTGCCTTCAGATTCCGTCACGGCCACATTGTAGTTGCGAACGCCCGGCAGCATCTCCGCCAGCTCGGTCAGTTCATGGTAATGCGTCGCGAAGAGCGTGAACGGCTTCAATCTGGGGTGGCTGTGCAGGTACTCGATAATCGCCCAGGCAATGGAAAGGCCGTCGTAGGTGCTGGTCCCGCGGCCGATTTCATCCAGAATCAATAAGCTGCGCGGAGTGGCGTTATTCAGGATGTTGGCGGTTTCAATCATTTCCACCATGAATGTGGACTGTCCGGCGTGAATCGCGTCCTGCGCGCCGATGCGGGTGAAAATACGGTCGACCAGGCCAATCTCCGCGGATTCGGCCGGCACAAAACTGCCAATCTGCGCCAGCAGGACAATCAGCACGACCTGCCGGAGGAATGTGGATTTACCGCTCATATTCGGGCCGGTAATGACGCGCACAATCTCGCCATCCTCAAAGACGGCGTCGTTGGCGATAAAGCGCTCTCCTGTGCGCAGCCGCTCCACCACCGGATGCCGCCCGCCGATTATCTTCAGACCCCTTTCGGCGCGCACGACCGGGCGGACGTAGTTATTCAGAGCCGCGGCCGCCGCCAGTGAGAGCACGCAGTCTAACTGCCCCAGCGCTCTGGCTGTTTCCAAAAGCGGCGCGGCAGACTTTGCCACGCTCTCGCAAACGGAACGAAATACCCGCAGCTCGACTTCGTGGATTTGTGTCTCCGCGTTCAACACCAGCGATTCGTATTCCTTTAATTCCGGTGTGATGTAGCGTTCGGCGTTCACCAGCGTCTGCTTGCGCAGGTAGTTTTCGGGCGCGTTATCAGCGCTGCCGCGGCTGATTTCAATGTAGTATCCGAACACCTTATTAAAGCCAACCCGCAGCGTCTTGATGCCGGTGCGTTTTTTCTCCTCGGCTTCCAGGTTGTTTATCCACTCGCGGGCATGCTGCGAAGCGCTGACAATCTGGTCCAGCTCAGCAGAGAAGCCGGGTTTGATAATCCCGATGTTTGCCAAAGTGGCAGGCGGGTCATCCGCAACAGCTTCATTCAGCAGGTTCAAAAGGTCGGGATACTCGCGCAGGCCGGAAAGTACGGGCTCAAGCGCCGGCAGTTGGGGGATAAGTGCGCGCAATTTTGGCAGCAAGGCCAAATCTTCGCGCAGACTCACCATTTCCGGCGGGCGTATGCTGTTGGAGCACACCCGATTTACCAGCCGCTCCAAATCATGAAATTCGCTCAGCAGGTGAACGACTTCGTTTCGCAGCACCCCATCCCGGAAAAAGCACTCCACCATATCCAGCCGCTGCGTAATCGCTTCCAGGTTTAGCAGCGGTTTGTTCACCCACTGCCGCAGCATGCGTTTGCCCATCGGCGTCCGGGTTTGGTCCAGCACCCAAAGGAGGGAGCCTTCCACTCTGGAATCCCGCAGAGTCTCGGTCAGCTCCAGGTTGCGGCGGGTTTCCGCATCCAGCACCATAAAGTCGCCCAGGCTGTAGGTGCCAAAGCTTTTCAGCGAGAGGAGCGCGTCTTTGTGGGTTTCCTGCACATACTTCAGCAGAGCTCCTGCGGCGCGCGTGGTCAGCGGCAAGCTTTTCAGACCAAACCCATCCAGGCTCGCGACGCCAAAAATGCTTTTCAGCTGTTCCTCGGCGCGTCCCGCTTCGAAGTACCAGCCTGGCACAGGCGTCAGCGTGCCTGGAAATCCGTTTGGCAGCTCCTGAGAATCTGAATGCAAAGTTTCGGCGGGATTGATGCGGATGAGTTCCGCGCGCACGGCGTTAATGCCTTCATCCAGGTCAATTTGGGTACCGGTGAACTCCCCGGTGGTGATATCCAGGTAGGCAATGCCGGCACGATTTTCTTGCAGACAGACGGCCGCGAGGTAATTGTTCCTGCCCGCGTTCAGCAACCCGGGTTCCACGACGGTGCCGGGCGTGACTACGCGCACCACCTCCCGCGTGAACAGGCCTTTATCCGGCTGCCCGCCCACCTGCTCCGCGATGGCGACCCGGTAGCCTTTCTCGATTAGCCTTCCGAGATAATTATCCGCGGCATGGAAAGGAATGCCCGCCATTGGCACGCGCACACCCTTCGCCACCGGTCGGGAAGTCAGAACGATATCCAGCGCTTCAGACGCCTTGTGGGCGTCCTCGTCAAAGGTTTCGTAAAAATCACCCAGCCTGAAGAACAGAATCGCGTCAGGATACTGTTTCTTGATATCCAGGTACTGCTGCCTCAGTGGAGTGATATCTTGCGGCATGCCCAGGCCTTATTTTAAGTTTTCCGCCACGTACGCCGGCACCTGGTCCAGCGCTTCGGCCAGTTTGGACGGGTCTTTTCCGCCGGCCTGTGCCAGGTCGGGTTTGCCGCCGCCGCCTCCGCCGACTACTGCAGCCGCGCGTTTCACCAGGTCGCCCGCCTTCAGGCCGCGCTTGATGAGGTCCGCGGTCACCGCGGCGATAATCACCGGCTTCTCCTCAAAAACGGATGCCAGCGCGACCACTCCGGAGGGGTAGCGCTGCCGGAACTGGTCTGTCAGGCCGCGCAGCATCTCCACGCCGGCTCCGGGAATAATCGCCGTGAGTACGGGTACGCCGGAAATAATTTGAACCTGGTCCAGCTGGCGGTTGAACGCTTCCTGGGCGATTTGGGCGCTCAGCTGTTCAATGCGTTTGTCCGCTTTTTCGAGTTCGGCATGCAGCGCCTGCAGTCTGGAGGGCAGCTCTGCCGGAGAAGCCCCCGCGATTTGGGCGGCTTCTTGCAGCAGGTTCATGCGTTCGCGCGCGAAGGCGTAAGCCTGATGCCCGGTGACTGCCTCAATCCGGCGGATGCCGGCAGCCACGCTGCTTTCGCTGGTTATCAGGAACAGGCCGATTTCGCTGGTGTTGTGCACGTGCGTGCCACCGCACAGTTCATAAGAGATTGTCTCTTCACCGCCAATCTTGATGGTGCGCACTTCCTGCCCGTATTTTTCTCCAAAAAGCGCCATCGCGCCTTCGTTGATGGCTTTATCCAGCGGCTTCACCGCGATGTCGAGGTCGTACTCCCCCAGGATGGCATCATTAACGCCCTTCTCAATGTGCTGGAGCTGTTCGTGGGTAATCGCGGTTGGGTAACTGAAGTCAAAGCGCAGCCTGTCCGGTGCAACCAGAGAACCCGCCTGACGCACCTGGTCGCTGAGAACTTTGCGCAGCTCGGCGTGCAGCAGATGCGTGGCAGTATGGTTTCGCATGATAGCTTTTCGGCGCTGGGCATCCACCCGGGCTTCGGCCTGATCACCGACGGTTGGCATTCCAAAAACCACGCGTCCGACGTGGACAATTACACCAGCGGCCGGTTTGCGTACCTCGGAGACTTCCACTTCCCAACTCCCAGGCGGGTCGGATACAATTTTGCCAGTATCCGAAACCTGGCCACCCGACTCAATGTAAAAGCTGGTATCCTTCAGCAAAATTTCCACGTCGTCGCCCGCCTGCGCCTGTTGGATAGGCTGGGCGTTTTGGAACATCGCCAGCAGCGGTGATTTCACGACATACCGGTCGTAAGGGTCATACGCGCTGCCGGTTTCTCCAACGGCGTGCTGTCGGACCAATTCCTGCAGAACCTGGGTGTAATTCTCCACGTCCTGCCCGCCCATGGCTCCAAAAGCCTTGCCGGCACCGCTGGCGAGGCGGTGAGCTTCCATACTTTCAAAAAAGCCGCTTTCATCCACGCCCAGCCCCTCTTCCCCGAGGATGTCGCGGGTAATTTCCAGCGGAAAACCAAGCGTCGCGTACAGGTTAAAGGCCGCCTTTCCATTCAGAACAGTCTCGCCGCGGGAACGCATGCCCGCGATTAAACGGTTAAGTTCCGCAAAACCCGCGTCGAGCGTTTCTGCGAAGCGCTGCTCCTCGCGCGTGAGCGTGTCCTTAATCAGGGTTTCACTTCGCCTGACTTCCGGGTACGCCTCCTGATAGATATCCACCACGCGCGCGGCAACTTTTGCCATAAAAGGTTCGGTCAGTCCGATTTTCCGCGCGAAACGGGCCGCTCGGCGGATAATCATCCGGCAAATATAATTGCGCCCCAAATTGCCAGGGATGACCCCATCGGCAATCAGGAAAGCGGCCGCGCGCACGTGGTCAGCAATGACGCGGTAAGGAGTCAGATTCTCGGCACGTTGAGCGGCGCTGTGGCCGGTCAGCAACTGAACCTCGTCCAGCAAGGGAGAAAGCAAATCGGTGGCGTAGTTGCCCCGTACACCTTGAATGATGGAAACAATGCGTTCAAAACCCATGCCAGTATCCACATGCTTTTTGGGGAGCGGCACAAGCTCAGTCGGCGAGAGTCGGTTGTATTGGATGAAAACATTATTCCAGATTTCCGTCCAGCGTCCGCAGCCCGCGTTGACGTGGCAGACGTGCTGAGGGTCGTCCTTTTTGGAGCAGGCTTCCGGGCCAAAATCGTAGTGGATTTCGCTGCAGGGACCGCAGGGTCCGGTTTCCGCCATCTCCCAGAAGTTATCTTTGCGCCCGTACCTTACCAGATGGGTAGAGTCGAAGCCTGGCTGGCTCAGCCAGATTTGCGCGGCTTCTTCATCATCCGGAATTTGTCCGTATTCATCCTTAAAGGTCGTCGCCCACAGGCGGCTCTTGTCCAGCCCCCAGACATCGGTCAGCAGTTCCCAGGACCAGCCAAGCGCTTCTTTTTTGTAGTAATCGCCAAAAGACCAGTTGCCCAGCATTTCAAAGAAGGTGTGGTGCGTGTCGTCCCGCCCGACCTGGTCCAGGTCGTTGTGCTTGCCGGAGACGCGCATGCACTTTTGCGAGTCCACCGCGCGGGTGTAGGGTCGGCTGTCAGTGCCGAGAAAGACATCTTTGAACTGCACCATGCCCGCGTTGGTAAATAGAAGCGTCGAATCACCGCCCGGGACGAGCGAGGCGCTGGGGACGTGAGTGTGCCCGCGGGCGGTAAAAAAGTCGATAAAGGACTGCCGAACTTGATTTCCGGATAAAGGCATAAAGAACTCCGATTTAAGGATTTACAGACTAAAAATTATACTGTATTTCAGGCGGTAAAAGCAGCCCGCGCGAATCCCTATAATTCGGAGTATCAGCGCACTTCATTCTTGTTGCTTTTTCCCTGAAAGGCGGAGGAGTGCGTGTCAGCCTTCCCCGTTAAGGAAGTTGCCCCAAGGGCGAAAGAGGAGCTTGTCAGCCTTCCCCTATGGGGAAGGTGCCCGCAGGGCGGAAGAGGGATATAAGACCCTCTTCAGTCTCGCTGCGCTCGCCAGCTTCTCCTCGGAGAAGCCAATAACAGCCTTCTATGTTCTCGGCTGGTCTCCTGACCAGACAAGGTATCTGACTGCAGGTCTCCCCGCATTCTTCTGACACTCACCAAACCTTGCATGAACAAGGATTAATCTGCCAGCGCGCTTTGTTCTTGGCTGGTCTCCTGACCAGCCAAGGAACCTGACCGCAGGTCTCCCCACATTTTTCTCTCCTGTACTAAACCACGCAAGAACTTGAGATAAATTGCCCAGGCACGCGTGTTCTTGCCTGGTCTCCTGACCGGGCAAGGCACCTCCCCCCTTCCCAGCTGACATTTCCTACTCTCTTCAGGGTGCCTAACAAGTAGCCAACCAAAGACCGCGGAGCTTACTCCGCGGTCTACCTATAAAAAAGACAATTAATCCATGCTTTGTCTTCCAGCCAACGCTCTCAAAAGCGTGTTCTGGTCTGCGTACTCAATATCCCCACCAACCGGCAGCCCGCGGGCCAGGCGGCTGACCTTGATTCCCATCGGCAGGATGCGCTGCTGCAAATAAAGCGCGGTCGCGTCCCCTTCCATGCTCGGATTGGTGGCGATAATCACCTCGCGCACGCTCCCGCTTTTCAGGCGTTCCAACAGCGGAAAAATCTTAATCTGGTCCGGTCCAATGCCCTCAATCGGCGAGAGCACCCCCAGCAGCACGTGATACTTGCCATTGAAGGCACCTGTGCGCTCAATCGCGAGCACATCCAGCGGCTCTTCCACCACGCAGAGAATGCTTTCGTCGCGGTTGGAGGCCGCGCAGATTTCACATTGGTCTTCCCCGGCACTGGTAACGTTAAAGCAGGTCCGGCAGTGCTGCGTCTGGGACTTCAGCTTTTCCAGCGCTTGCGCAAGCTGCAACGAGCTTTCGTCCGGAGCCTTGAGGAGGTAAAAAGCCAGCCGCGAAGCTGTCTTTGGACCGATGCCCGGCAGCCTGGCGAACGCGTCAATCAGGTTTTGTACCGGATCGGGCAGAGTGCGCATACGCGGTTAGCGTCCCATGCCCATGCCGCCCAGCAGGCTGGCAAACGGCGCCATTTTTTCCTCAGAAAGCGCGCGGGTGCTGTCTAACGCTTTGTTGATTGCCGTGAGCAGCAAGTCCTGCAGCATTTCCGCGTCGGCGTCTTTCAGCACATCTTCCTGAATCTTTACTGCCAGGCATTTCTGGTCCCCCGTCATGGTCACAGCCACCGCTCCGCCGCCAGCTGTCTCGGTGACCTGGGCTTCGGCAATCTCTGCCTGTGCGGCAGCCATTTGTTCCTGTAATCTGGCGATTTGCGCCATCATGTTCCCGCCCGGTCGGGCGGAAGGTCCGGTGTTGTATCCCTTTGCCATATCAATCCTTCTTTTCCTTATTTTCGGTTTTTTTGCTCACTCTGCCGCCCAGTTCCCGCACAGCCACGTCCACCAGACCGTTGGGGATGATGTCCGGGTGTTCTTCCTCGCTCACCTGTGTGCCCGCTGTGCAGGCAATCATGACCTCTTTGCGGTAGTATTTTGCCAGAACCCCACGCACCGCGCGCAGCGTTTTTTCCTCATTCATCTTATCCCGCAGCAGGTCGCTCTTAAAACCGAGCGTAATGGTGCCATTTTCGACGCGAATGATGCGCGAGCTGTTCAACAGAGCACTGGCAACCTGGTCAACGCTGCGAACATCCCGCTTGATTTTTTCCCAGTCCTGCAGTAGGTTTTCCAGGTTCAGTTCACCGCCGCCCCTCTGTTCAGGCTCCGGCGCTGTTTCCGTGCTTTGTTGCTGGGCGGCTGGCTTGCTAACAGGTTTGGCTTCCTTTTGGGATTCAGCGGAATTCTTATTGTGGCTGGTTTCCTTTGGTGCAGAAGCAGCCGGCACAGGCGGCGCGGACCTGGTTTCCGCTGCCGGCGCGGCTGCGGCGGAAACCGCCTTGGCAAAGGCCAGTTCCAGCCCCAAACCCGGATGCCAATTGGCTTTCAGTTCCACCGCGGCTTTGCTGAAGTCATTAATCCCATTAATCAACTCCGCGGCGCTAAAAACGCCTGCTTGTTTGTTAACGACGCTGCGCACTTCTGGCAGCAGTTCCAAATCCTTGCCGCCGTTCAGTTTCACCACCAAAAGCGATCGCAAATAATCCACTACCTGCCGGGCAAACTGACGGGGGTCGGCGCCGCTGTCCAAGGCGGTATGAATCAAACCCAAGCCGCGCGCGCTGTCTTTTTCCAGGATGGCCTGGACAAGGTCTATCACCGTCTGGCTGGTCGCCGTGCCCAAAATATCCTGCGCGGAAGCCAGAGTAACGCGGCTTTCCAGCGAAGCGAGCTGGTCTACCAAAGATATCGCGTCGCGCATACTGCCGGTGGACTGGCGCGCAATTAAGCTCAGCGCGTCGTCATCCACTTCGATGTTCTCCCGCGCGCAAATCTGGCGCAGTTTTTCGATAATCTGATTCAGTGGGATGCGCCGGAATTCGTGCCGCTGGCAGCGCGAAAGCACCGTCGCGGGGATTTTGTGAATTTCGGTCGTCGCCAGAATGAATATGACATGGCTGGGAGGTTCTTCCAGGGTCTTTAGCAGTGCATTAAACGCGGAAGTGGAAAGCATGTGCACTTCATCAATGATGTACACCTTATACTTCCCCTGGCTGGGAGCAAAATTAATCGTGTCGCGCAGTTCGCGCACATCATCCACACTGGTGTTGGATGCCGCGTCAATTTCAATCAGGTCCAGAAAACGCCCTTGATTCACCGCGATGCAGTTCTCGCACGCGTTGCAGGGTCTGTCCTTTGGGTTTTCGGCCAGGCAGTTGACCGCCTTTGCCAAAAGCCGTGCGGATGTGGTTTTGCCGGTTCCGCGCGGCCCGGCAAATAGATAGGCCTGACTGACGCGATTTGCCAGCACCGCGTTGCGCAGTGTCTGAACGATATGTTCCTGTCCCGCGACTTCATCCCAGGAAGACGGGCGCCAGGTTCTGTAAAGGGCTTGTGACATATCAGTATCCCCTACGGTATCAGATAAGTTGACCGCGCGCTGCCGCCCGGCTCGAGTAATGTGATTTCATCTCCGGACTTCCACAAAGCTTCGGCCGAATTCCAGAAGAGTTCTATGACCGTATCCGTGCCGGAACGGGTATAAAGGCGGACAGCGCCGTTTTTATTCAGTTTTAATGGCGGAAAGGTGTAACTCCGACCGCCCGAAGCGGAAATCTGCCAGGCAGCCAGGTCCACAGCCGACTCAGATTGGTTGCGCACCAGAATATACTCCAGGTCCCGGTTCCCGACGCCCGCGACCATTTCAATGCACACATCCGCGCTGCTCGCGGGCGGAATCGCGGTAGCTGGGCTTGTGGAGCGCTGAAGTGTCGGTTCAGCCTTCACGTCCGGCAGCGGAATATTTGGGATGGGAAGGCTCATTCCGCTGAAACGCTGCCACAAAAAAAGCACCAGTAAAACCGTTCCCGCGGAGACCAATATGTTTAATATTAAGTAGGGCAGAATTGGGGCGCGCTTTTTCATAATCGTATGGGTAATGATAGCATAAACCGGGCAGCTTTGAGCATGCTTCCCCAGGCTTTGGGAGGCGGGACGTTTGGTTCGGCGGCGCCTCACCGCAGCGGCAGTTCCCGGTCAATGCGCGAGATATTGTTAATAATTTGAAACCCATTATTAACAATTCAATAACATTGGTTTTATTGTGATTTAATCAACGCGTGTTAATATACAGACAGATTTGAACACTTATTGTTTCTCTCCTTTCAAATTTGTTCAAATCAGGATCATGAAGTGACCAAACACTATGCTGATCGGAAGTAAACCAGGCGCAGGTGAGGCGCCTGGTTTGCTCTTTAATTACCCAAAACGCCTGCCAGTTCCTTTATTTCGTCAATGCGAACGCGCTGCTGCCAAAGCAGTCTGCGCGCCAGCTTTCGCGCGGTCCATACTTCACCGCCAACCTCTCGCGGCTGGGATTGCCCCGCCAGGGCAGGCAGCAACTTCTCTACCATTTCACTGTTGGCCTCGAGCGCGGAAAAAGGCGGGAGGTCTTCCTGAACGGAAGGCGTCCGCGCCTCGAAGCAGCTCAGGTATCTGCGCTCATTTCTGGCAAGCTGCCGCAAGCTATCCAGGATAGTCCCATTCGCTGCGGGATTCGCGCGCGAGAGCAGCTCGGGCGGCAGGTACTCCAGACCGCTCAGCAGTTCTTCGCGCTGCCATCGGAAAACCTGCAGGATGTTTTGCGCCTCATTCGCCGTCAGTGGCCGCAGGTCGTCCTCAAAGAAAGCCAGGCTTTCATCCAATGGGAGCGCTTTCGCCTCGGGGGGGAATCGATAAGCCTCAACAATCCGAAAATCCAGATTTACCAGCTGAAACCAGAGCTCATCGCTGTGCAAAGCAGCCCACTCTTCGAATTCCAGCAGTTTGCGCGTAAAGCGCATCATCACATCCGCGTCAGCGCTGCCGTAAGCAAAGCAGCCGGGAAAATCCAGACCCCACGCCAGGACGCGCCCCCCAGCAATGTATTCCAATCCAACCCGGATGAGCATGGCGGCCCGGCTTCCTCTCAGAGCTTGTTAATCATAAAAAACCGGCAGGTGCCCGAGAGAAATGATGCGCATCCACTCGGCCCGATCGCCCTCGGTGAGGATGGATGCCTCGCCGGCAACGCGCGCGCCAGCTTTCTCCACAATCAGGCGCATGCCCTGCAGGGTGGAGCCAGTGCTGATAACATCATCCAGGATTAACACATCCTTGCCGGCAATTAACGCGCGGTCTTTTTCGTCTAAATAAAGCTTCTGAGGTTTTCCGGTGGTAATGGAGAGCGTCTCTGCCCGCAGCGCGCTGCCCATGTACGGTTTGCATTCTTTGCGCAGGACAATATACGGTTTGCCGGTTTCTGATGCCAGCATATGGGCGATCGGAATGCTTTTGGATTCAGCCGTCAGGATGACATCATACTGCAGGTCCTTCAGTTTTTCCGCCAGGGCTTTAGCGCAGGCATTCACCAGTTCCACATCGCCAAGTATGTTCAAAATGGCGATGCGCAGGCCGGGTTTCACTTCAAAAAGCGGAAGTTCGCGATGCACTCCCGCGATATCGATTGGATAAGTCGCGCGTTGGTTTTCCATAATACCTCCTGAAACAAATCTACCTGGATTCTAAACGAAAAGTGACGCGGGAGGGAAAGATTGCTGGCGGGAACAACAAAAAATCCCCTCAGAATCAGCTAGTGCCAGGGACGCCGACCCCGGCACTAGGTTTAAGGAGGAGAAGAAGAAGAGAAGTCGCCCTTTCAACTAATATCATATACAATATATCCCAACGCTGCTTGACGCTTAACCTACGATTACCCTACGATTTTGAGGATTACATGTTTGCTGTTGAAACCGAAGCGCTTGGCCGAATTTACAAGATTAAGAAGACCCGCAAAGAACCCGCCCACACCCTGATAGCCCTTGACAATGTAAACCTCAAAGTCAATCAAGGAGAGCTTTTCGGACTGCTCGGACCCAACGGAGCGGGCAAGACCACCTTAATCAAGGTACTGACCACTCTGCTTGGTCCCAGCAGCGGCACCGCGCGCGTGAACGGTCTGGATGTTGCCCGCCAGCCGGAGGAAATTCGCCGGCAAATTAACATGGTGTCCGGCGGGGAAACTTCGGGCTATGGGCTGCTGACCGTGCGGGAGAACCTGTGGATGTTCACCCAGTTTTACGGCATCCCCTCCAGGCAAGCCAACGAGCGCATCATGGAATTATTAAAAATCGTTGGTCTGGAAGACCGCGCCAATACCAAAAGCAGCAACCTCAGCACAGGCCTGCGCCAGAAAATGAATATTGTGCGCGGGTTTATGACCGACCCGACGGTACTTTTTCTGGATGAACCAACCCTGGGGCTGGATGTCGGCGCCGCGCGCGATGTGCGCCGCTTTGTGCGGGAATGGGTCAGCGAAGACCCGCGCCGCACGCTTTTGCTGACCACGCACTACATGGTGGAAGCGGAAGAAATGTGCGACCGCGTGGCAATCATTAACCAGGGAAAAATCCTTGCCTGCGACACTCCCCAGCGGCTGAAAGAAAGCCTCAGCAGTGAAGGCGTGTTCTCCATTCAGGTGAGCGCACTGGACCAATCGGAATTCGAAGAACTGAAACAAATACCCGGCTTCCGGCAGGGAACTATCAAACAAATCGAAAGCGGCGCGGAACTGGAATTAGTCCTGGCTGATGACAGCGTGCTAGCCGGCTTGATTGGTTTTTTGGCAGCCAAAGGCAGCAGCATCATCACCCTGCACAAACGCGAAGCCACTCTGGAAGATGTTTTTATCAGCCTGGTCGGCAAATCCATGAAGGATGTTGAGAATGGCGCTGCAGACTAAGGTCACGCGCAGAAGCGGACCCAGGCTCTTTTTCCAGACTGTTATCGGCAGAGCTTATCCGCGCATCATCGGGACGCAGCGGGACCTGGCCTGGCTGTTCTTCGATATCTTTCTCCCTTTCCTGAGCATGGTCGCGTATGTTTACATCTACCGCGCCCTCAAAGCTCCGGAGGAATATATCGGCTTCGTGGTTCTGGGCAGCGCGATGACGGCTTACTGGCTGAACATCCTGTGGGCAATGTCCAGCCAGCTTTATTGGGAAAAAGAGACCGGCAACCTCGCGCTCTATATTATTTCACCCACCTCAATGATGGCCATCCTTTTTGGAATGGCCAGCGGCGGTCTTTTTGCCACAACCGTGCGCGCCCTGGTCATTCTGGTCATTGGCAACTGGCTTTTTCATGTCAGCTACACGGTGGTCAGCTTTTGGGCGCTCTTTCTGGTCTTCGTGCTCACCATGGCCGCCCTGTACGGGCTGGGCATGATGCTTTCCTCCCTGTTTCTGCTATTCAACCGCGAAGCCTGGCATACCGCCAATTTGCTGCAGGCCCCTGTGATGCTTTTTTCCGGTTTCTATTTCCCGGTCCGCGTCTTTGGTTTTTGGGCAGCCGCGGCAGCCTCAATTATCCCCCTTACGCTTGGCATGGATGCCATACGCCAGCTTGTTTTTCCCTCCGGACCGCTGCTGGGATTCTTATCGGTAAAAGTTGAACTGATTGTGCTGTCCATCCTCTCTGTGGCTTTTCTTTTCGGAGCGTTCTATACGCTGCGCCTAATGGAAAGGCTGGCGATTCGCCTGGGCAGAATAACCGATAGATTGGGATGAAAACATGACCAGCACAGAACTCTCTCCAGACGTCCGTGCAAAAACCAGCGCGCTGCAAACCATGCGCACCAGCGCCTGGTTGGGCTGGAAAATTGAATCGAACTGGACTGACCCCCTGATTTTCGCCATCTATTCGATTATCCGTCCCATTTCCACAGCAGCGATTCTCATTGTGATGTACCTTGTCATTCGCGGCGGAGAATTTGGCCAGCCGGATTTTGTGAATATGTATATCGGCAACGCCTTCTTTATTCTGGTTGGGGCGGCAATCCAGGGGGTGTCCTTCGGCATCCTGGACGACCGCGAACATTACCGCACGCTTAAGTACATTTACATTGCCCCCATTCGAGTGCCTGTCTATCTGGTTGGCCGCAGTTTTGGCAGTATCCTGGTCGCAATGTTCTCAGTGCTGATAACGCTCTTATTTGGCGCGTTCTTCCTGAAAATTCCAATCGTCTTTTCAGAAATCAACTGGGGGCTGTTTTTCGCGGCGATTGTGCTTGGGCTGCTCGCGATGATCAGCCTGGGAATTATCCTCGGCAGCTGGACGCTGATTATCAAGAACAACGCCTGGTCGCTTGGGGAAAGCCTTGGCGCCGGCCTGCTCATCTTCTCCGGCGCGGTGTTCCCGCTCAATATCCTTCCCGCGCCGCTGCAGTGGATTGGCAGCGCGCTACCCATCAGCTATTGGCTGGCGCTTATCCGAAGAGCCCTGGTCCCGGAGATTGGCAGGGCATATCCGATGTACACCGATGTATCCGATGGGCGGCTTATCCTCATCCTGCTTGGGTTCACCCTGGCTTACCTAGTGATTGCCGCTCTGGTGTACAAACGTTTAGACTTCATTGCCCGGGAACGCGGCAACATTGACATGGTATCCAATTACTGATGAACCCGCCCTCCAATTACTCTGCCCTTAATATCCTCACTCCCGTCGGAAACCTTTACCTGCAGGCCGGCCCCGCCGGTTTGCGCCGCTGCGCGTTCGCGAGCAGCCGTGAGGTTAGCGAGGGCGCGGATTTGCGCTCCGCGCAGCCGGAGACTCCGCTTTTACGGGAGGCTGCCGAGCAGCTGCGGGAATACTTCCGGGGCGAAAGAAAGGCGTTTTCAATCCCGCTGGACCTGGCGGGCCTGCCGTTTTTCCAGGTCAAAGTCTTGCTTGCCGCCGCGCAAATCCCGTGGGGAGAGACGCGCGCGTACGCGCAGCTTGCCCGGAGTATCGGTTCGGCTGGGGCGAGCCGCGCGGTGGGCAGCGCTCTGGCGCGCAACCCACTGCTGCTTTTCATCCCCTGCCACCGCGTCATTGGCTCTGACGGCGCTTTGCGCGGCTTCGCCGCGCCCGATGGCATCCGCGCGAAAGCCTGGCTGCTGCGTCACGAAGGTCTGTGTGTTCAGGATGGCAAAATTTACCCCCGTTCATTTTCAGGAGCAAACTCATGAACGAACTACCCCCCGCTTACAAGTCCGGCTTTGTCTCCATTGTTGGCAAGCCCAACGCCGGCAAGAGCACACTCACCAACCGCCTGCTTGGGCAGCCGGTGGCGGGCGTCTCCGCCAAGCCGCAGACAACCCGCAAGCGTCAGCTGGCCATCCTCACCACTGACGAAGCCCAGATTATTTTTGTGGACACGCCCGGTTTGCACGAACCCAAAGATAAACTGAGTCAGTTCATCAATTCGGAGGCCCAGTACGCCCTGCACGACGCGGATGTGATTCTTTTTCTGGCGGATGCTTCGCAGAAGCCCGACAAAATGGATGAAACCCTGGCCTCGTTGGTGATGGAACTGCAAAAAGATATTCCCGTGCTGCTGGCCTTGAACAAGATTGACCTGACGGACAGCAAAACCCTGGCCGCAAACAAAGCTCTCTTTCAGAATTTACTGCCTGAGGCGCGCGTCGTCTCCATTTCCGCACAGACAGGCAGCGGCATTGAAAATCTTCTGCAGGCTGTGCGCGAGCTCTTGCCGGAAGGCCCGCAGTATTATCCTCCGGACCAGATTACCGAAAGCTTTGAGCGCGACATCGCTGCCGAGATGGTGCGGGCTGCCTGCATGGACCTTCTGGAAGATGAAGTGCCTTACAGCATCGCGGTGCGCACCGACGAATACTCGGAACGCGAGAACGGCATGCTGTATGTGAAGGCCACCATCTTTGTGGAGAGGGAAGCTCAAAAAGCGATTGTTATCGGAAAGAACGGCGACATGATTAAGCGCATCGGCTCCGCCGCCAGGGTGGAAATTGAAGCCGTCAGCGGTCAAAAGGTGTTTCTCGACCTGACCGTCAAGCTGCGCAAGGACTGGAAGAACGACGCGGCTTTCCTGAAGGAGCTGGGGCTCTCCCAGAAATCCTGACCATGACAGGGGCAGAAATCGCGCTTGCGGCGCTTCTGCTGCTCGGCGCCGCGCTGAATTGGTACGCGGCCTGGACATTGAAGCTGAAACTGTATTTCGCCACCAAACCAGCTGTGCTGGTCATTTTAATCGCGCTTTATATTGTCTGGGCGGGCGCGCCGCCGCCGGCGCTGCCCTTCCTGATTGGGTTTGGGTTTTCCCTGCTGGGGGATATTTTCCTGATTCCGCGCTCTCCGCGCTGGTTCCTCGCCGGGCTTTCGGCCTTCTTTTTCGCGCATCTGGCCTACATCCACGGCTTTACCGCCGCCCCGGCGCCAATTTTGCCAACCGCGCTTATAGGCGCGTGCGCCGGCGCGCTGCTGGCAGTTCTGAGCGCGTATATCCTTCGCAAGACACGCTCCAAGCCAGAGCTGAAACCTATGCGCAGAGTATTCCTGCCCTACGCGCCGGTCCTGGTCATCATGGCAGCTTCGGCGGTATTGTGCTTCTTTCGATCTGGCTGGCCGCTTCAGGCCGCGGCTCTGAGCGCGATTGGCGCACTGCTATTCCTTATCTCAGATTTTATGCACGCCGCCGACAGGCTTGGCAAACGCATCCCCAGGGTGAAATTCTGGATAATCGCCACATACCACATCGGGCAGATGCTTATCGCTCTGGGTACTGCGCAGTGGGCGCTGCACGTCTCCGCGGTATAAGGTGCGTTACCCCTTCCAACCTGTTAGACCATTTTTCTCGCGTGTTATAATGACACGTAATTCCCAGACTTTTTCAGGAGCGTTTTTACATGAGTGACGAAGCAAACACTGAAGCCGAAATTACCCAGGACGACCGCCTGTGGGCGACTCTCTGCTACATCTTCTCGCCGGTTGTGCCCATTGTGCTCCTCTTTCTCGCCACCAAGCGGGCGCGGCCTTTCATAAAAGCCCACCTGGCGCAGGCTTTAGTCGTTGGCACCCTTGCCTGGCTGCTGCTCGCGATTTTACGCCGCGGATTAATTGAGAGGATTGTCGGCCTGGTCTTTTTTGTGCTCGCGATCGTGTGGGGTGTGGCAGCCAGCCGCGGCGAACGCGTGAATATTCCGGTCATCTCGGATTTTGTCAGAAAAATGAAATGGGCCTGAGGGGAAGAACCCAAAGACCAAAGATTTTCTACCGTCCGCGCGCCCGGCTTGTGTATGATTAAGCCAACTCTTTAGAAAAGAAAGCAGGTTATCTATGTCAGAACAATCCGAATTTTCAACCCCAGAAGAGACACCGGTGGTCGAAGCGGTCGCCTCGACGACGCCCGCGGAAGCGGTAAGCACCGAGGAGCGCACCTGGGCGCTGTTGGCGCACCTGTCCATCTTCGTCAACCTTTTCACCGGACTGTTGGGAACAGCCGCCGCGTTAGTCATCTACCTGGTGTACAAGGATAAATCCCGCTACGTGGCCTACCAGAGTTTGCAGGCGCTTATTTTCCAGCTGGTTTTCTTCCTCGGAGGCAGCTTGCTCATCGGCCTTGTGTGGGTAATCACCGGCTTGCTTTCCATCGTCCTGGTCGGCCTGATTTTGATACCTTTCGCGCTGATTTTCAGTTTGCTGCCTATCGGCTGCCTGGTTTACGCGATTTATGCCGCGGTGGAAACATATCACGGCAAGGACTTCAAGTACTGGCTGGTTGGCGATTGGACCCGCTCAGCCCTGACCAATTAAGCAACAGCGATAACGACATCAGGCAGTCCCGCTTGGTGGGGCTGCCTGATAATCTCCAGAGGTACGGCGTTTGAACACAGAAAATAGAATTCTTTTTTATGGGGTGAATTGGTGCGGGGACTGCAAACGCTCTAAACGGGTATTCAGCGACATGCAGGTGCCTTATGTGTGGTTTGACCTGGACGAGAACCCCCGCGCTGTACAGTTTGTGAAGAGCGTCAATCAGGGCATGCGCCGCGTTCCCACCATTGTCTTTCCGGATGGAACTATGTTGGTAGAACCGCGCGACGACGTTTTGCGGGCAAAGCTTTTGGAATATCAGTCCTGACCAGCAGGGCGCTTGGGCTTTTGGCAGGCACGGGCAGAGGCATAAATAACTTCCCCCATGACCGCGGCGGCCAGAGCCGCGATTAACCAGAAGACGCTCATCGCGCCCGCCGCTTTCCGCCTGGCGAAGATTCTTGACCGCTCCAGACGGGCTTTCAGGGCAGACCGAAAAAATGAATTTGGACGGACCGGCTTCAGCCGCTCGGCGATACCGCTTTCAAACTGCTCCAGGTTTCCGTTCTCATCCATACATGTTTCCTTGGTTTCCATCATAATCAGTTACAACAGCTTCTAATAATCCTCTCCGTCCATCCGTTCGCGCATTTCAAGCAGTGTGCGGTGGTAGAGGCTTTTAATCGCGCTCTCACTTTTTTTTAACACCGCGGCAATCTCAGAGTTTGATAGTTTTTCGACAAATTTCAAGAGAATGAGTTCTCTTTTCTGCGGAGAGAGGTCGTTAATCATCTTCCACAGCGCTTCAGTTTCCTGGGCGCGGCCCACAGAGGCGTCCAGGGAAGGCGCCCGGGAGGAGACGTTTACAACGGCCATATCCTCGATGGGGATTTCCCTCCTGCGCGATTGGTCGCGGTGGTGGTTGGCAATCAAATTATGCGCGATGCGATAAAGCCAGGCGGAAAAAGGCAAACCCACAAACCGGTAGCGGTTCAGACTGTTCAGAGCCTTTAGAAATACCCGGGCCGTGAGGTCTTCCGCGTCGTGCACGCTGCCCACCCGGAAGTAAACATAGTTATAAATGCGTTCGATGTACTTTTCATAAAGCTCTCCGAACGCTTCCGGGTCTGTTTTGGCTTTTTCAACCAGGTCGGCTTCCGCGCGCAAATGATCCACAGGCTCTCCGAATGGGATTATAGCATCCCGGCGCCTCCCGCAAATGCGCTGTCGAGGCTGGAAGGGATTCATTATCAATGCCGGCAAGATGGGGTATACTAATAGCAATGGTACACTTTGGATGGATGGTCAAAAGTCAACTTGGGCCAGCTATGAGTGCGCGCTCCCTCCATGTCCGGCTTCAAATTGATTTAACCCTACCAATCCAAGCAATAAAAATCAAATGCCCTGGAACGGGCATATTTTATGCCAAGGATGTGCTCTGATGAACGGTTTCCTCTTCGATAAACACCTGTCCGACCTTGATTTGGACCTGGATAAGCTGACCGCGCTGGAAGGTGAAAGACAGGCCCGCCGGCTGATTATGATCCCCAGCGAAAGCAGCGCTCCCCTGGCGGTGCGCGAATTGTTGGCTTCACCCTTCACGAATATTTACGCGGAGGGCTACCCGCGCGCCGAAACGCGCACGATGAGCCAGGAAGAGATTTTGGATTATTCCTGTCAGTTGGGCACTTACCGCCGCTACAGCGACCTGCGCTATTACAAGGGCGTGGAATACGTGGACATCGTGGAAGCGCTTGCCCGCAGACGGGCGGCTGAACTCTTCGCTGCCAACCAGCTGGACCCCAACGATTTGTGGGTGATCGTGCAGCCGCTTTCCGGCGCACCCGCCAACAATGCCGTCTATACCGCGCTGATTAAACCGGGCGATACCATCATGGGCATGGACCTGCTGCACGGAGGCCACCTGACTCACGGCTCGCCGGTTAATCGCTCCGGTCTGTTTTACAACGCGGTGCACTACACAGTCAACCCGCAGACCGAACGCCTGGATTACGACATGATTGCCGACCTGGCGCGCGAAACCAGGCCAAAAATCATCGTGGCGGGGTATTCCTCCTACCCCTGGATTCCGGATTGGGAAAAATTTAAACAAATCGCCGAGAGCGTCGGAGCCTATCTATTGGCGGATGTTTCGCATATCTCCGGGTTGATTGCCGCGAAAGTGTGCGCTTCGCCCGTTGGCATCGCGGACGTGGTTACCTTTACCACGCACAAGACGCTGTGCGGCCCGCGCGGCGCGGTGATTATCACCCACGATAAAGAATTGGGCGAGAAGTTCGACAAAGGCGTGTTCCCCGGCGAACAGGGCGGCCCGCATATCAACACTATCGCGGCCATGGCGCTCACATTTGAACTGGCCAAACGCGAGGAATTCCTGCAGCTGCAGGTTCAAACCCTCAAGAATGCCGCCGCGCTGGCTGCCGCTTTCCAAAAGAACGGCGTCCGGGTGCCCTACAACGGCACCGACAGCCACCTGACGCTGATTGACTGCAAATCTTTCCGCGGTCCCGAAGGCGTGCCCCTGAACGGCGACCTTGCGGCACGCATCCTTGATTTGGTGGGAATTGTGGTCAACCGCAACACAATTCCGGGCGACCGCTCTGCCCTTTCAGCCAGCGGCGTGCGCTTTGGCACCACCTGGCTGACCCAACGCGGATTTGTGGAAGCGGACTTCGAGACGATTGCGGAACAAATCACCCGTCTTTTCCGCGCCACCTCTCCATATCTGATGTGCGCGCAAAACGGCAAAAAGACCCGCGCCAAGGTCGAGTTTAAGACTCTGGCGGATGTCAGCATGCGCGTTCGCGACCTGGCGGATTCCAAACCCAGCATGGACCACAGCGCAAAACGGGAAAATCTCCCGCACTACGCTTTCCTGGATGACCAATACCCGGGAACGCACGCCGCCTTTAAGATTTACGGCGAGAAAGTGCGCTCCTTCCTCACCAACACGCTCACCAGCGATATTGAAGCCCTGGACCCCGGGCAGTCCCAGCCCACGCTCATGCGCACCGCGCTGGGAGAGGTGAAAGGCGTTCTGACCTGCGAAAACCCGAACAGCTTCATTCTGACGGTCCCCGCCGAACAGGGCGGACTGACCTCCACCTGGCTGGCCGGAATATCCTCCGCGTTTGTCTACTACGACCCCGACATGTGCCACCGCATCCCCGGACCGGTGGGCCTGGACCACGCCAAGCCTGTCAGCGCGGCGCCCGCGGGCGATCCTGTCTGCGTCGATAAGCCTTACTTTGTGGGGATGCCCACCGATGTGAACAAACCCGCTCTGCCGGAATTCGTCTGGCAGGAACCCGAGAATCCGCCCAGCAAGCGAACTGTTTTGTACGAAACCCACCAGGCGCTCGGAGCCCGGATTATTCCGTTTGCCGGATGGGAAATGCCGGTGTGGTATTCCTCCATTCTTGAGGAGCACAATGCCGTCCGCACGGCTGCTGGCCTGTTCGACGTCACGCATATGGGCGTTTTCCAGGCAGAAGGCCCGGACGCCGCCCTGTTCCTGGATGCCGTCTGCGCGAATGATGTGGTCTCGCTGCGGCTGGGAGAATCGCTTTACACGCACTTCCTGGACCCACACGCGAATGTAATTGACGACCTGCTGGTCTACCGCCGCGGCCCGCAAAAGTATCTGGTGGTGGTGAACGCCGCCAATGAAGACAAAGACTGGGCCTGGCTGACTGGCGTCCAGGACGGCAAGGTACTGGTAGACCTGGAACGCCCCTGGACTCGCTGCCCAGGCCGCCGCGTCATCCTGCGCAACCTCAAGAATCCCGCCGAAGGCGCGGACATGCGCGTGGACATCGCTTTACAGGGCCCGCGCAGCCGGGATATCCTCGTGGCGCTCACGGAACCGGCGGAAACCCGCAAGATTATGCGCCTGAACCGCACCCAGCTTTGTGAAGCGGTCGTGGACGGGATGGATGTGGTGGTTTCCCGCACCGGCTACACCGGTGAAAGGATGGCATTTGAACTCTTTGTGCACCCGGATAACGCGGTCCGCTTGTGGAACGCGCTTATGCGCGTTGGCGAGCCGTTCGGCCTCAAACCCTGCGGACTTGGCGCGCGCGACTCGCTGCGCACAGAAGCCGGGCTTCCACTCTATGGGCACGAAATGGGCGGAGATTTTAACCTCGGCGTCAGCGAAGCCGGCTTCCTGCCCTATGTCAAGATGAACACCACCTGGTTCATTGGACGCGCGGCCTTCAGGGAACGCGAACGCCAGCGCAGCGGCGTGGTTGTGCGCTTCCGCTTCAACGAAAAAGGGGTGCGTCTGGCTCACCACGGCGACCCTGTGGTGGATGAGAAGGGCAAAGTCGTTGGCAAAGTGACCAGCTGCGCCCTGGACCAGCAGGGTTATTTCACCGGCCAGGCTTATGTTGAACTGAAAGCGGCCCAGGAAGGCAATACCATCTATATCTATCAAAACGCGCCGGATAAAGCGCAGAAATCCCCCGCCGAACTCACCATCGGCGATAAGGTTGTGCTTCCCAGCGCTGCTACGATTATCAGCAGATTTCTGAAAGTCTAAAGAATTGTCAAAAAAGGAGAGTGAAACAATATGCATACATCATGGGACCATCGATACGCTCACCGCACGGCTGGCATGACCAGCTCGTTCATCCGTGAGTTGTTGAAGGTCACCGCTCAACCGGATGTCATTTCGTTCGGCGGCGGATTTCCGGCGGCGGAGCTTTTTCCGTTGGAGCGGGTGAAGGAAGCCTGCGAGAAAGTGCTCACCGAAAACGGGGCGAAGGCCCTGCAGTACAGCCAGACCGAAGGCTACGCGCCACTGCGCGAAATCATCGCTTCCAATGTTTCCCGCTATGGAATCAAGGTCAGCGCTGATAACGTGCTCATCACCACCGGCTCTCAACAGGCGCTGGATATTATCGGCCGCATCTTCATCAACCGCGGAGACCGCGTCCTGACCGAATCGCCGACTTATCTTGGCGCGCTGCAGGCCTGGAACGCGTACGGCGCAGTTTACGAGACCGTAATTTCAGATGACGATGGTCTTTGCACGGATAACCTGGCCAGGGTGATTGGCAGCCACATTAAGTTCATGTACGTGCTCCCCAACTTCCAGAACCCGGCGGGCACGACCATTTCGTTGGAACGGCGCCAGAAACTGGTGGAACTCGCCGACCGCTTCTGCGTCCCGATTGTGGAGGATGACCCCTACGGCCAGCTGCGCTTCGAAGGCGAACACCTTCCGCCCGTGGTTGTGATTGATGACGAGCTGCGCGACAAAGCCAACCTGACCTACCGTGGAAATGTTATCTACACCAGCACTTTTTCCAAGATTCTCGCTCCCGGCCTGCGCATCGGATGGGTCATCGCGCCCACCGAGGTGATAAAGAAAATGGTGCAGGCCAAACAAGGCGCGGACCTGCAGTGCTCTACTTTTGATCAGTACGTGGCCTACGAGCTGGCCCAGGGCGATTGGCTGAAAGAGCACATCCTGACCCTGCGTAAAGTCTACAAGGAACGCCGCGACGCGATGCTGCAGGCCTTTGAGGACTTTATGCCGGAAGGCACAACCTGGACCCGTCCGCAAGGCGGCCTTTTCCTCTGGCTGCGCCTGCCGGAAGGCTGCAATACGACCCAAATGTTCCCCATCGCGGTGGAGGAAAAAGTGGCTTACGTCCCCGGCGAGCCCTTCTACCCCAACGGCGGACCAAGCAATACCATGCGCCTGAATTTCTCCGCCTGCAACCCAGAGACTATCCGCACTGGTGTGGAACGGCTGGCGCGCATGGTCCGGCGCTGCATGTAACAATACCAGATGAAAAACCCCCGACCAGCCCGGTCGGGGGTTTTTTTATGAAAACAGGTCTGGCGGCATACCCACCGCAGAGGTTATTTCTTCCAGAGCGAAAAATCGGTCAGGATGGAACCGCCGATGAATTCCCGCAAAATGGAGTTGCCGGGCACGTATTCCGTTCCAGTCGGAAGGAACCATTCCAGGAACTTGAGCAGCCGCTTGGCTTCGATGTATTCGGGCGTGCCAAAAGGAACCTGACGCAGCAGCGGTTCCACCAGCGGCTTCAGCGTGGTCAGTTCGTACGCCAGCGCGGAATTGAAAATCGCGTCCGCGTGCTCCTGGTAGGGGAAGATGTGCCTCTTTTCGCCCTGTCGGACGGATTCCCACCGGCGAATAGTGTCGAGCGCGGAATACCCGCGGTCGCGCGCGTCGCGCAGGATGCGCCGAAGCATGCGCGTGTCGGTGGTGGAAATGCGGTTATGCCGGTCCAGGTTTAGTTGGGTCAGGCATGAAACATAAATGCGGAAGGTGTTCTCACGCTTCAGGTCCGGCATCAAGCCCGGGTTCAGGCCGTGAATCCCCTCAAGGATGATGATATCGCCTTTGTTCAGTTTGGCCCGCTCCCCCATGATGCTGCGCCCGCTGATGAAATCAAACTTCGGCAGCTGAACTTCTTTACCAGCGACCAAGTCGCGCACATCTGAGTACAGCCGCTTCAAATCCAGGGCGCGTAAAGACTCAAAATCGGGTTTGCCATCTTCCCCCAGCGGGGTTTTGTCGCGGTCCACAAAGAAATTATCCATTTCCATCGCGAAAGGCGTAATTCCGCGCGCCAGCAGTTGAATGCTGAGGCGCTTGGAGAATGTCGTCTTCCCCGAGGAGGAAGGGCCGGCAATCAGGATGACGCCCACGTTTTCTTTACGTTTGTCGATGGCTTCCGCGATTTCTGAAATCTGCATCTCGTGCAAAGCTTCCGAGACCAGAATGACCTCATCGATATGCCCGGCCTCAATGGCATCGTTCAGGGCTCCCACCGAAGGGATGCCCAGTTTTTTAAGCAGGTCGCCGTAATCGCGGAAGGTTTTTAGCAGAGTGGGGTAGCTGGCCATGGGCAGCAGCTCGGATGGGGCGTGCCGGCGCGGGAAGCGCAGAATAAAAGCGCCGTTCAGCATCTCCAGCCCGAACCACTTAAGATACCCTGAGGAAGGCACCATGTACCCATGGTGGTAGTCCCGTGTTTCGCCAACCCGATAGAGCACCAGGTCGTTGCGTTTGCGGTACTTTAGCAGGCGCACCTTGTCGTCCTCGCCAGCGCCCACAAAATAATCAATGGCTTCCTGCAGCGGGACGGTTTCCCGCACAAAGGCCACATCCTGACGCACCAGCTCGCGCATGGCGTTTTCCAGGCGGTTCAGGTCTTCCCTGGAGAAATCGGGCACGCCCTCCACCTGGCAATAATACCCGCCGGACGAAACCGAATGGTCAATGGTCAGCACGCCGCCCGGGAAGCACTGCTTGAAAGCCGCTTCCATCAGGAACGTGAGCGACCGCCGGTAAATCCGCGCCCCGTCCGCGTCGCTGAGGGTTAGCGGGGTGACGACGGCGTCTCTGGTAATCGGATAAGTCAGCTCGCGCAAATTGCCGTCGACTATAGCGCCGACAATCATCGCTTCCTGTGAGTTTTCAATGACGCGCATAAACTCCCGCAGCTCCGCGCCGCGCTTGCCCGTGATAATCCGGCCGTCGGGAAGGCTGAGCTCCACTGTTTCCCGCGGTTTATCTGATAGGTAAAATTCTTCCTGTTTCATCATTCACTCCACCTGAGCCAGGCCGTCTTCGCACGGCCTGACCTTGCTGTTCTGACCCAAAGTTATTTCTTTCCTGCCTCCCGCCAGCCCTTCCGCAATCCAGGGTTGCCAGGAAGTCCAATCTTTAGCGGCTGCCTGCATTCAAGCACATTACTTCTGCCGCACCCGGCCAAAGAAAAGCCCTTCTCATCGGTCGCCGCCCAAGCGGGTGTCCATCCCACCGCCGCGCCCGGACCTCAGCCTGCATCTCAGGGCTTGCTGAGGCGGACGACGAGGGCCTGTCCGCCGTTCAGCACCGGCGCTACCAAAAAGCCTTGCAGGGAACCGTCCGGGCCGAAAGTGATTTCATCAAAGAGCGGTTCTCCCCACAGCGTTTCTGCCCGGTAGGTGCCCGAAAGCGGGCCGCCTTCCAGGGCAATGGTGCAGTTTTCGGACCGGAGAATGCCCGTGCTGACCAGCGTCAGCAGGATTTCATCGCTCTCCTGCCGCAATACCGCGTAAAGGTTCCGGCAGCTGGACGTGAGCGGCAAATAGCTGCCAGTGCGCAGCGCCGGGTGTTGGCCGCGCAGCTGGATTAACCCTTTGTACCAGTTCAGCATCGAATCCGGCTGATTTGCTTCCGTCTGAACGTTGGTTTCTTCCCAGCCGCTGTTCACCGTCTGCCAGGGGCTGCCGGTGCTTAAGCCGGCGTTCGGTTCCGCGCTCCACTGCATCGGAGTGCGCAATTTTTCGTCCGGCTCGTTTCCTTTCATCCCGATTTCTTCGCCGTAGTAGATGAAGGGCGTGCCCGGCCCGGTCAGATAAATGAATGCCGCCGTCCTGGCTTTACTCTCCTTGTCAAAATACGACATGACGCGCTGCTGGTCGTGATTGGACAGGAAGGTGCTGAATTGCTTGTCGGGAAAATACTGAAGCACGTCCAGATAGGACTTGATTATTCTGGAAGCATCGCCGGAATAGGCCCCGCCTTTAATGTCCTCCGCCAGGTCAAACATGAACAGGCTGTCCAGGCCTTTGGGGTCGCCGTACTTTGCCGTAATCTGCAAATCGGTCCAGACCTCCCCTACGGTATATGCCTCTGGGTTGAGCGGTTTGTAAAACGCGCGCCAGTCCTGAAACCACTGGATGGTGCCCTTGGTATCCTGTGTCGCCACGCCTTCTTCATACAGATAGCGCGCCGCGTCCACCCGGAAGCCGTCCACACCCAGTTCCAGCCAGAAACGGCTGGCATCCAGAATGGCCTCTGTCACGGCGGGGTTGTGGTAATTCAGGTCCGGCATCTGGTCCCAGAAGACGGCGTAATAATATTCGCCATTGGCGGCGCGGTACCAGGGTTTCTGCCCCCAGGGCCCCAGGGAGCCGGGGTCTTTGGTAGACCAGACATAATAATCCTTGTATTGAGGGTCTCCGGCTAAGGCTGCCTTAAACCAGGGATGTTGGGTGGAGGTATGGTTGATGACAAAGTCAATGATGACGCGAATGCCACGCGCATGGCAGGCTTCCAGCAGCTGTTTAAAATCATCCAGCGTGCCGTAATCCGGGTTGACCGCCTTGTAATCGGTGACGTCGTAACCATGGTAGGAAGGCGAGGGATTGATTGGCATGAGCCACAGCGCGCCGATTCCCAGGTCATCCGTGGTTTGCGGGTCGCCGTCGTTCAGATAGTCCAGCTGCTGAATGATGCCCTGAAAATCGCCGATGCCATCGCCGTTGCTGTCTTTAAAGGAGCGCACAAAGATTTCATAGAAGACCACATCATTCCACCAGCCAGAAACATCCTCCGGTTGAGCGACTTCCGGGGTTGCAGTTGCTGCCGGGGGAGCGGGTGTAGGGCTCTCCGTAGGCGCGGGTGTCTGGGTCGCCGTCGGCGCGGGCTGGCAGGCAGCCAGCAGCAAAAGCAATAGAGCAAGAATTCCGTTCGTAAACTTATGCTGGGCCATATGCGCCTTCCTTAATCGTTGATGAGAGCCTAATTTTACTTGATTTTGCTGTATTGACCGTACACGACGGGAGTATTTTTGATTTTTCCGATAATTATTACGCGCGCGGTCGCCTGCCCGCGGATCACCGACTGAACCCCCAAGCCGGATATGCGAATTAGCTCGGATTGCCTGCGAGTGGCGCGGCGCACTCCGGACTGTCCTCGCGCGGGTTGTTCACCGCGCGGCTCACCTCCCAGACGCGCAGCCAATCGGCGGGGGCGGGGCGCAGCAAGGACATCAGCGTGGTCTCGCTGCTTTCCAGCAGCCAGTCCCACATGTTTTCTTTGCGCAGGATAACGGGCATGCGTTCGTGCACCGGCGCGACCGTTTCGTTCGCGGCAGTGGTGATGATGGCGCAGGTCGTCAGTGCCTCGCCCGGCTGGTCTTTGGGCTGCCAGGTCTCCCACAGGCCGGCGAAAGCGAAGGGTTCGCCCGAGCGCAGGGAGAAGTAAAACGGCCGGGAACCCTGCGCGCCGCTTTTTTGCCATTCGTAAAAGCCGTCCGCCAGGATGAGGCAGCGGCGCTTGCGGAAGGCGTACTTGAAGGAGGGCTTTTCGAACACGGATTCGGAGCGCGCGTTGATCAGGTTGTTGCCAATGGACGGGTCCTTTGCCCAAAATGGCACCAGGCCCCACTGGAGCAGCTCCACCTTGCGGGTCTCCGCGTCGCGCACCGCGGCGATTTGCTGCGAAGGCGCGATGTTATAGCGCCGCTTCCAATCGTCGGGCATTTGCCCGAGCGCCAGGGCGGTTTGGAGGTCGTCCGAATCAATTGCCATGCTGAAGCGTCCGCACATGCCGGCTCCTTTTTTGCTGCGGGGTGTCACTTCCATTATACGCCAGCGGAAAGGGGGCGCGGTTTGTCCGTCACTGCGAGCCCCCGCTGTTGGTGTGACTTGGCATTGATTGGACTGATGGGGGCGCGGCTAATCCGTCACTGCAAGCCCCCGCCGCTGGAATGACCTTTGCCTTGAGACGGGAGAAGGGGGCGCGGTCTGTCCGTCACTGCGAGCCTCCGCCGCTGGAATGACCTTTGCCTTGAGATGACGAGAGGGGGCGCGGCTAATCCGTCACTGCGAGCCCCCGCCACTGGAATGACCTTTGCCTTGAGATGACGAGAGGGGGCGCGGCAGTCTGCCTGTTTTCTGAGGATAAGATCCTTGGCTGCGCTCAGGATGACCAACTGACAGGCGGATTGCCACGCTTCGCTCGCAATGACAAACTGACAGGCGGAATGCCGCGCTTCGCTCGCAATGACAAACTGACAGGCGGAATGCCGCGCTTCGCTCGTAATGACGAAATGACAGACAGTCTCGTTGCGCTCGCCAGCTGTGCCTCCGGCATATATGCAGCCCCAAGGAGGGCTTTTATCCAAGCTAACGCCTCCATCACTAGTGGTGGAGATCACCCTGTAATACTTAACACCGGTTTATGGTGTCAATTACAGCCGAATTTGAAAAATTCTACCCATTTCTGTACCTGTCATAATATAATATTCATAGTGACCGTCGGCGGGTAGAGGCGGTTAATCATCCAACTTTACAACAGAATCAAGGAGTGGGAATGCGTAAAACAATTTTTTGTCTGATAGCAGCAGTCATCATCGTTCTTGGCGCGTTGTCGCCAGCCCTCACAATCGCGGAAGCGCAAACGCCCCCGCCCCCCAGGCAGCCAGCCCGGCAGGAACCCTGCCTGCCCGGCCAGCCCTGCGAGGACGAAAACGGCGAACGCTTCGTCATCCCGACCGAAGAAACACAGGCAGAGCCTAACGCGATTGGCGACAGCGACGATTTCGGCTACACGCTCACCAGCGCCAGCTATTCCTGGATTGACGCCACGGGCGGGACGAACACCGGCATCAATAGTTACGACGATATCACGGCTGCCATCACACTGCCGTTCGCGTTTCCTTTCTACGAGAACAGCTACTCTCAGCTTTACATCACCGGCGCGGGTTATGTCACTTTTGATGACCTCGGCTGGGTTGGTTATGGCGACGATATCCCTGATGAAAGCGAGCCAAACAATTTCATCTCCGTCTTATCAAGATATCAATATTATTCCGGCAGCGCCGTGTATTACAGAAACTTTGGTACGCATTTCGTAATCCAGTGGAATAATATCAAGGACGGCAACGGCGGGGCATACACCTTCGAGGCGGTCCTCTACCCCACCGGGAACATCAAATTCCAATACAAAACCCTTCCGGACCCCAGCCAGGGTTATTGGTGTTCAACAGCCGGTATCGAGAATGCTGCTGGCACGGACGGATTGGTCTTTTGGAATTACTGCGACTGGCCAACAACAGCAAGCACCGCGGTGCTCTTTACCAAGCCCGGACCCAGCGCGCGCGTTGCCGCTTCTCCGCTTTACCTGGGCGGGTTCACCTACTCCCTTGAGGTGGATGATTTCATTTTCACGCTCGCCAACAGCGGCGACATTGGGGCGGACACTTATGATATGGTTGTCACAACCGCGCCGCTGGCCGGAGGCTGGAGCGTTGAGCTGTTTGATGCCGGGACAGACCTCCCGCTCAGCGATACCGACGCGGACGGCATGATTGATTCAGGCTCGCTCGCGCAGGGTGAAAGCAAAGATGTCCTGGTGCGCGTGAGCGCGCCGGCAGGTCTCACCTTGGGCTCGGCCATTAAGACCTACGTGGACGTCAGCTCCAGCCTGAACCCGGCCAAAACCAAAACTGTGACCATCGACTCCACCGTGCCCGCTGCTTTCGCGCAGACCTACAGAGTTGAGGACGGCGGCATGCTCTGGACGGATTTGAACTGGCCTGTAAAGCAAGTAGAGGCTAACGTGGTCTCGGACTCCTGGAATGTCAGAGAACCCGCGATTATTGAGACCCCCGAACACAACTTTGTGCAGGTCTGGACCGATTATGATTGGAATGGCGCTAACTCGGATGGCTGGGTGCTGCGCTACGCAGTGACTAACCGTTTTGGTCTGACCATCAAGGAGCCGACGCTGCTAAGTCCCTTTTACGATGTGGCCGGTTATGACACGGGCCAGCGGGGTACATCTCTGGCAGTTGCCCCGGATGGAAAGGTTGGGGTAGTCTGGTATACGTCGCTTCGTGATCCAGCAGGACTGGAAAACTATAACATCTGGTTCGCGATTCTTAATCCTTCGGGCAGCCTGGCATACGGCCCGGTCAACCTGACCAATAACGATGCCTGGGGCAGCTGGCAAGCTGGAAATATTGTTCAGTTGTATGACCCGGACATCAGCGCCAGCACGGATAATCGCTTCTTCATCTCCTGGGAGAAAATGAATCAAAGTGCGGATACCTATGATATTTTCTACACAATCCGCCAGAGCAGCGGCGCGGTAGTGGTGCCGGTCACCGCGATGACAGCGTCCGTATCCGGGACACATTACTTTCCAACAGCGCAAATCGCTCTGAGTGGCAATCGTTTTTTTGTCACCTATTGGTACATTCATCCAAGTGGGCAATACTACGTCCGAGAGCTTCTTTACCGAGTATTCGACAGCAGCGGCGGCACGCTTACTCCGCCAAGCACACTGGATTTTTACGCGGAAACCGCGGTCCAGCTTTCCGGTGGAAACATCCTCCTTGCAAATACCGACGAATATGAGGATGAGATTCGCTACCAAATCCGGAATGGCACAAGCTACGGCTTTGTCAGTGAATCTGGTCTCAGCCACCCTTCGGGGAAGGTAGGGTACAGAACACTGGCTGTCACCAAGGATGCCAACAACCGCGGCATCCTCACCTGGAGTGACACTAACCATCGCTACCTCTACTACGCGTATGTTTCGGGCACAAACGGCGCTGTGCTCACGAACCCGGTGATTTTCCACCGGTCGGATGAGATTAATCTTAGCCAGAACGGCAGCGGGGCCACCACGAACTCCTGGTCGCCCGCGGCCGGGATTGACCTGGTGGGCGCGTTTTCCTCCGGATTATATGGCGGAGCGCCGGGTGGGCTTGCCATGCTCACGCTTCAGTACTCCAATATTGGGGCGGGAACTGCCGAATTCCCCGAGTTGACGCTGACCCTGCCGGCTGGATTGACCTATGTTGGCGATTCATCCGGGATTACTCCGGACCTGGTAGGCAATACCGTGGTCTGGCAGCTCGCGGAACTGGCGTATGGCAGCGCCAGCGAATTTACCGTTTACCTGGCGGTAGACGGCGCGGTGCCTGTGCCGAGCTTCCTGGACCTCAGCCTGGAGCTGAGCTCGGAGAATATGGATGCCAATCCGGCAGATAACTTAGACACGGCGCAGGTTCTGGTGGGTTTACAGAGCTTCATCCCCATCGTGCATCGGTAATTCGGGTTTTTGACTGTTTTATGCCGAGAGGCTGCCTGTGGGCAGCCTCTCTTTTTTCGCGCGGGCTTTCCGTCACTGCGAGCCCCCGAGGTTGGTGTGACTTGGCGTTGATAAGACCGAAGGGTGCGCGGCTAATCCGTCACTGCGAGCCCCCGCCGCTGGAATGACCTTTGCCTTGATATGACGAGAGGGGGCGCGGTTAATCCGTCACTGCGAGCCCCCGCCGCTGGAATGACCCCTGCCTTGTGATGACAAGAGGGTGCGCGGCTAATCCGTCACTGCGAGCCCCCGCCACTGGAATGACCCCTGCCTTGATATGACGAGCGGGGGCGCGGCAGTCTGCCTGTTTTCTGAGGATAAGATCCTTCACTAAGCTCAGGATGACGAACCAACAGGCGGACATAGTGCCCTTTGGACATCGCTGCGTCACCGCGCACCTGGCGATGACAAACTGACAGGCGGATTGCCGCGCTTCGCTCGCAATGACGAACTGACAGGCAGATTGCCGCGCTTCGCTCGCAATGACGAACTGACAGGCAGATTGCCGCGCTTCGC
>ENA-UOWE01000524-UOWE01000524.1-activated-sludge-metagenome-genome-assembly--contig:-NODE-524-length-55241-cov-7.206067_pt1 | contig 55241 bp, 52 predicted proteins | sample MGYA00249841_ERZ761562 | MGnify/ENA primary metagenome ERZ761562 (study PRJEB28883, sample SAMN05720200) | activated sludge metagenome | isolation source: Anaerobic digester | place: Japan...
CTACAATAGTAGAAATTTATTAGGCTTTATAGCCAAGAAGATTTGATTGAAATAATATTTGGAATCTACAATAGTAGAAATTTATTAGGCTTTATAGCCTCTATGCAAAAATTTTTGCTTTACAAATGTAGCAATTTCAATAAAGAAAAACATATTAAGAGTATTCTTTTTACCCCCACCCTTTTGATGTACATTATTTCAAAGAACTAATAATAAACCTTTTACATTATTTTCATAAAAAATAAAGACCAAGGTTTGTTATGGAAAATAAACAAGCGGTTGGTCGCGATGTATGGCATTGCCATATTTTACAGCATGGTCGAGCTCCGTTTCGAAAATAAAGATACTGTCGCCTCCCCCAAACTTTTCGGCAAATACCGATTCGATTTTCACCCTCAGGATATCCTGCATACGCTTGGTATTGTTTATCTCAAACACGGAATACTGCAAACGCACGCCCCCGTTTTTTTCGAGCATCTTCGAAAACTTTCGGCGAAGTTTATCATCAGCTATATCGTAACTTACTACAAGCATGGCTCAATTGATATTAAATGTTGGATAATCGGGAACACTCTTGCGTTGCATAAAGCAGCGGTAGTACGAACGCACGTAACGAAACACATCTGACTTGTATTCGATAAGCACATCGTAAAACATGTGGGTATAGTCGCTGTTTTTCTCGCGTTTCAGGACGTATTCGTTTTTGAAAAGCAAAAAATCTTCGTCTTTACATTGCTTGGTATTGAATGCCTTACGCACCTGCTGGTCAATAATACAACGGAAAGGCTCCATGAGGTCGCAAATAAGCGACTTGCGCCTGAACCACAAGCGATGATATACGCCAATGTAAGGGTCAAAACCAAAAAGCCGCACGAAAGCCTCGACATAATTGAATAGTATGGTATATCCAATGTCGAGCGTAACATTTACAGGGTCTGTCTTTGCCCTGGGGCAGCGGGCTTTCCATCCCAGTTCGTCAAAGTATGCAGCAAAGTACGATTTGGCAATACGCCCCTCGATACCCATAACGGTATCATAGTCCGGAGCTTCTTTTAACAAAGATATTGCTTTAGCACAATGTTCTTTTGCTTTGTCTATCTGCTCGGTCTTCTTGCGCGTTTTTTCCAACAGCCGCAACTGGTTTTGTATTTTGTTGGCAACAAGTATTTTGGGAATGCTGATATCTTCTTTATCCCACTCGTACTGCTTTTGGCGCAACAAAAAATTGGCCTCGGCTGTAACCGAAAAGAAAAACACAGGCCTGAAGTTGGGTTTCATTACCACTACCGGGATTCCAAACCTGGTGCATTTGTCAATCAACGGCGTGGTAATGGTAATATGCCCGACAACAAACAAGGCCAGTATTTTCTGGAAAGGGAGTTTGGTCAACGTCTTGTTGGCTTCGGTGTCTTCAAGGAGCAATTCTCCGTTCATTACACGCAGTGCCCGCTCTTCAATGCAGTTGATTACAAAGACAGAGCGATATTCGATGTCTTTATGAGTAAACATTTTCGGTTTCGGTTTTGTCGCACAAATTGCAGTATATACAATGAGCGCATTTGTTTATATTAGTATGTATAGGCTTTGTCGGATCAAATTGTTTGAAACGTGTAATAAAATCAACCAGTTCCTGTTTGCCATTCTCATCAGGCACATCTATCGGGTATTTTGTATTGGTCGAAATGGAATAAAACGACAAATGTTTCACCTCGTAACCCATCTCTGTCATACAATAATATTGTGCCCAAAGCTGGTAAATCTGCCCCTGGTATATGGTGTGCAACAGGTATTTACGTTCGATGAGCGCTTTTTCATTGCCTTTGTAAAGGTCTATTTTGCCTATAATACCCAGCTCGTTGCTATATACCGACAGGGCGGTTATTTCGTCTTTGCGGGTACTGTATTTCTTCTCGTCAATAGCCTCATGCGCCGCTTTGCCTTGTGTTTGCGGTGTGGCGTGTACCAAATCCTCGTCACCACCCATATACACGTTGTGCAGGTATATAGAATACGGGCAAAATATGAAATCGTTCAGGGTCGATATGGCTATATAATCCTGCATTCCTGTTATTTTAACGAATCAACATCCCAATGTTGAACATTATTTTGTATGTAACGCCTGATACGCCAATATTCATCATCATTACGCACAATATGGTCGTGAAACCGCGCCTGCCATTCAAACGCCATGCCCCGTTCGCGTGCATATTTGGTTACCCCTATTTTGAACCCACGTACAATGGACGCCACGTTTTGCGATTGTGGACCAAAATGGTTGCACGGGGCGTTGACGGGCGGCGGTGTTTTTTTTTGTTGGGACGCAATATTTTGCGTCCGTTCCAATGGTTGCGTTTGTAGGGACGCAAAATTTTGCGTCCCTACGGTTGCGACCATATCATCGTCCGTCGTCGTTTTAACGATATCGCAAACGTTTTTAAAACGTTCGTTACCACCGACCCGTTTGATGGTAAACAACAAATGCACGTGGTTGGGCATAATAACAAATTCGTCCACCGTTACAAACGGAAAATGCAGGGGTATATCCATGGCACATTGGTGTGCCTGCCTGCCCAGGTCGGTCATTTCCATTGTTTGCACCCCATTACCATTGGCAACAATATGGCCAAAACAATGCACCCTGCCATGCGTGCAAATGGTAATAAAATACGACCCGTTGGAGGCATAATCCCAACCGGGGCAACGTGCCGAGGCGCTGCGGTATTTGTTCTGGTATTTATCGGAAGGCATAGGATGAGCGGGTTATTGGGTTTTAATGTTTGGTTATAACGGCGCAAAATTTTGCGCCGTTACCTTGATAATTGTACCATTGGTATTATTGGATATATTGTAGCCATTCTTTATTACTAATAGCCAGTTTTACCTTTTTTATATCAGGAGCTTGCTTGATTTGCTCAACCACCCACATTCCTTTGCGGGCTATGTTATAAGCCCCGTTGGCATCGGCATCTTTGGGCAGTTTATCGCCCGCGTGACGGCTATCAAAGAAAACACCATTATTATCAGCAACAGGCGAAATCAAATAGTCAACATCAGTACCTGTAATGCTGTTGCGCATTTGTAAGGTTAGCCTGAACAACTGCAACAAGCCCTCCGGTTCGTTTTTATGTTCCTTGCCATCGTTGTAAAAAAACGTTTTGTCGGTCCTGCTAACAATGGCTTCTTTCAAGCCCGATGACTTGTAATCGATGTTGTAATGGTTGAAAAAGTTGATAAACTCTTGTGTAAGCTGCACCTCTTTGCTGTCCCACTGGCTGTTTTTATCGGGGTTACGGAAGGTAACAATACGGCTGCCATAGGTACAGATAACCCAGTTTTGCCTTGTACCTTCGGCTTTGCCACTGAACCGGGTATAATCATTGACTACAAACTCGAAGTAGCCCTTCTCGGCATTATAGCGTATGGTATCGAATTTGGAAAAAAACGCTTGCGCACTTTTCACATTATCGTACCGGGTATCAAACAGGTTGACAAATCCTGTTACCGGATCCATCTTGCTGGTGTTCCATGCCGGCACGTAGAAAAGAAAACCGCTTTGCTTGCCCATGGTTTTGAAACTCTCGAATTTGTTGGTCAACTGAAGGGCATTGAGCGTACCACCAACTTCTGTTGGTGCCTTCTTTTTGTCAACTAAGTAATTGAGCTTGTCAATGAGCATTTTTTCAAATTTTTGATAGACCGATTTTTCTACTTTCTGCCTGCCACGTATAAAGCCCAGGTTCAAATCTTCCAATACCACAATGGCATTGTATTGTACCATGAGTTCGGCTATTTTATGCACCACCTGGCTGATGTAGCCTTCCTTCAGCTCCTTAATGGTTTCAATGGTTTTCCAGCTTTCGCGCTCTTCAAGCCTTGCTTTTTCACGTTTGTCGAGCAAATCGTGATAATTAGTCCGGTATGTGTTGCCTTTGTATTCGTTTACAATCTCGTTGAGCGAAAACTGTTTAACAATCTCACCTTTGGGGTTTATCAATGTTAAATACAACAAATGGCGCTCGCCACGGTCTATGCCAATAATGTGAATGTCGTCGCTGTTGTCTTTGATAAACTGGTTGACCCGCGCATTGATATTGTTCAGCCCAATGCCTTTAAAGTTCATGGTTATGGGCACATGAAACTGGAATTTGTCGATCGTGTAGCGTTTGTCCTTAACAATATCGTACTCAAAAATGCTTTGCTTCTTTTGGTTCAGCTCATTTTTGTTATCGAGGGCCTGTTTGGCTGGGTGTATGGTGGTATGCTCGGCATTGATGCTCGATTTGCGAAAAAACACCTCGGCCTGCCCATTGAGCTTATAAACCACGTTTTTAAGATTTTCGGGGTCGAAAAGCATTTTCCAATAAAGCGTGTGCATGTTGGGTGTGCCTTTGCTGTGCGGCGAAAAATCTTTGTTGTAAATCTTGAAAAGATACAGCTTGCTTTCTTCTACTAATTGGTTGATGTAGTTTTCTGATACATTAATAAAGTATAATTTATATGCTTCTTCAGTAACATGAGTTGTAAAATCTTGCCATGTATTGTATTTATCCCTAAAATTAAAAGGTATTCCAAGATAATTACTGACAGCACTTTTGTAATACTCAATATATTTGCCTAAATCTCTTTCATCAAATACTTTTACCTCTGCTTTGGGCTTATCTTGCACATAGCTTTGTTTCTTCTTAATTTCAAATATCTCAGGTATATATTTTTTCTTTAATTCATCCAAATTTTTTGTGAACCTTTTGACACCATTTTCAGTAATGATAAGGTTTTGTATATCCATTTCTGCTTTGTACTGCTTATATACAAGTTTTTCAAAGCAAGTGCCATCATCAGGCAATTTACCTTTGAAAATGGTGTTGAACTTTTTGTCCATAATTGCCAGATAGTACAGCCCGTCTTTACGTAGGATAACGCTGGTATTGTCGGCTTCCTTGTTCACGTCCCAACCATCGAGCAGGGTAGAGTTTTCGAAGTTGAGCTTTATTTTTTCTTCCGAATACGGCTTTTTGGTCATGTAATTACGTACCTTGTTGTACAGCGGGGTGATTTGGTCGAGCGTTTTCCATAGCTCAGTAAATTCGCCATAAAATTTTTCGTCTTTATCGGCCTCGTTGCCCTTGCCCAGCAGGGGCTTTACAAACCATTGCACGGCCTTGATGCTGTCGAGCAATAGTTTTAGTTTTTCTACGGCCACTGGGTCTTGTGCCAAGCTACTCCCCTGGTAACTTATCTTTAAAAGGTCCTCGGCCTTTTTATAGTTATCTGCAATTATCTCGAACAGGCTTTTGGTTTCTTTGTCCTCTTTGTTCTCTTTTTCTTCTTTTCCAAGAGCGGCAAAGTAACCATCCACTTTCTTGTCGTACCCTTCGCCAAGCAATGCAAGGCACTCGTTTATAAACCCTATGGAAATACTATCGAAATCTTTGAAATACTTTTCTTTACGTTCCTGGTATTTTTCCTGGCTTTCTTTGTTTTTTTGTGGAAAATCGTTTTCGTACCTTTTCTCGATAGCTTTTTGTATAACGCCCCAATGGCCAAACATCTTTTGCGAAATATCAGTAAGGCCGGTATCGTTGCGCAGGTATATTTTGTGCAGGTCAAAATCCTTTAGCAGCTGTAAAAGTTCAATTAACGAATGTTCGCCTTCTTTTTGTTTGTAAAACACGTGTTCATGAATTTCACGATAACATTTTTCGATACTTTCGAGAACTTCTTTGTCTGTTTTAAAATCTTCGGGCAACCACGAAATGGCATTGCGGTCGCTCAAAATTTGCTTATACAGCGGCTTTAACTTAGGCAAACGCTTTGTTTTGTCGGTTTGCTGTTGGTTGTACAGGTTGATGTACTCGTTAAGGCCTTTTATTTTAGTACCGTTGTCAAGTGTTTTGCCACCAATAACAGCATTATAAACGTCAATTTGCGTTTGGGTAAGAAAATCGGAATAGGCCGAAAGGGTAAAAATATCATCAATAGTTTTTACATTCAGGTAAGCCTCTAAATCTTTGTACAATTGTGGTAAATTTTCAGCAACAGCAGTTGTTTTAGCTTTTTCAAAGGAATTAATATTGTCAATAAATTTTGGCAGGTTGTCATGGACTAAGCGGTATGCAATGGCTGTTGATTTTTCCTCGGCCGAATACATATTCTTCCTGTTTTCGTGAAACCCCGTAAAATAGGTGGTAAAATTTTCAAACTCAGACACAAGTTGCCAATCTTTTTCATCTTTCACAAAGGTTTTAAGGTCTTCCTTTATCAGCTCTTTAGCAAATAGCCTCTTGAACTGGTCTTTAAAAGCACTGTCTTTTTCGAACCGCTCAGCAATTTGTTTTCGGAGTTTTGCCTGAACATCTTCAAACTTCTTCTTTAAGTTATCATCTCTTTGTTTCTGCATGTAGAGAGAATAATACTCCTCTAAAGAATCATTTTTGTTTTCACTGGCATACTTCAATTTAAACCCCGTCAAAGCTTTTTCAATAAAAGCCTTGTGATAATCATCTATAATTTTTTTCACTTCCTGGTAACTTTCAGCCCGATGTTCATCTTGGATTAAAAATCCATTCTTTTCAATGTGTTCCAAAGTTTTTCCTTGTGGCACCAACTCAAACCTCAAAGTCTTCGACAACGAATAAAGTCCTGTAAATTCTGATAAATCTTTTTTCATCATAATAAAATTTAATTTTTAAAGGAATGATGGAACTCCCATGTTGACAATTTTATTTCTGTCGTGTTTGCGTTCGCAAGAACATGGGTGTTTCATAGGTTTAATATTTAAATTATTTGTAAATGTCATTTCTACGTTCAACATTAAATTATACTACACACCATAATAATTCTACAAGTTACAAAATATTACAACATTCATTTTCTTCAAAAAACGCTTTGCATCTTGAAGATGCAAAGCGTTTAAGCGTTTACCCGTTCTTTTTCAAATACACCACTACGCCTACCTGGTTTTCGGGGTGGTCGGTGGCATTGATGCGCTGGATGCGGGTTTCGAATATTTCGGCATAGCCCTGTTCGAGGAGCTTGCTTATGGGGCTGTTTTCGCCACGCGGTACAAAACCCAGCTTATGCTCTCCAAAGTAAAGCGCCACTGCCTTTGGGTCGTATCTGTTGTCAGGCTCGGCCACCAGACGTAATTCTGTGCCTATTTTTAACTCATTGAATACTATGGGGCCATCGTAATAGGTAAACCCTGCAATGTTGAAATGTGTCAAATGTCTGCGTTCCATTGTTTTATAGTTTTAATCTGGAACAAAACTATTGTACCCAAGCGTCAGTTTCTGTCGTTATATTTAATCAGGTAATTTATTTTTTCATGGATAAATGCTTTTAGTTTTTCATCGCCAAGTATTTGTATATCAGTGTATAAACCAAGGATAAAACGCCCCACGCCTTCGTAGCTGCACACCGGGGCCGAAAATATAAAGCTGTTGTGGTTTTGGCAATTGACATATTGCTCGGCCAGCGGATACTCCTCCACCAGCAGGTTGTAGGCACGTATGTTGAGTTTCAGCTCGGCTTTGCCAATATAGTCGTGCCCTGAAATACGAAAAACATCTATCTGCGGCAACTGGTGCAGCTTTTCGTTTTGCCAGTTGTTGGCAAGCACTTCTACCTCGCCTATTCGCGACACTTTAAACAGCTTTGAGCTTTTCGAAGCTGGCTCAAAACACCATACCTGCTGATAATTGGTGGTAAAGCTATACGGCTCCACCTGTCGGTCCTCTACGGTGTTGCTGTTGGACGAGCGATAGTTTTTCAGCACCGCGCAACGCTTATCCTCAATGGCCTCAATGAGGGCATGTACATTCTCGCCCTGCCCGGGCTTGACTATCACATCGGCCAGCCACGGGTAATGGTAGATGTTGTAAAGCTTGGCCTTGAGGTTTTGCTTGAGGGTACTGCCATCGTCAATACCATCAATGGCTTTGTGCAAGATGTAGGCCTCTTCCTCTGTAAAATGCACAAGGTCGCTGAGTTTCTTCATACGCCCGTCGTTGGGATTGAGGTATGGTATGCCGCGCGAATGATATTCAACAATAAAGCCTGCGGCACGAAAGGTATCAATATAACGCTGAACATTCCTGACTTTTGTGTCCAATATTTCAGCAAGTTCATTAGTATTTCGCCTGTTGCCAATAAGCAAAGGCAATAAACGCAAAGCACGTTCTATCCTGGGTTGGTCCATAATAAATGAGTTTTGATAATTATAACGATTAAAAGTATAAACAAAATCTTATACTTGTTAGAAAATTCTGAAAAAACTAACACAGTTGAAATTTAAATCCAAAAGATCCGCAAAAAAAACTACCTTTACCAATAATCCGGCACGAAGATACTATTGCACGTAATCCACTATCAGCAATAGATTACAAAGTTTTTCATCTGTTAACTCCAGCGAATAGAAGCATTGCATCGTTTTTTATAATTAATAAATAAAAATTCAACGTCGTTTAGTAAGTATTAAAAAAAAACGATAACAGGTCTGAAAGACGCTGTCGGGTTAGTTTCACTTCTGACCTGACAGCATTCGTAGAACTTGTTAGAGTCTTAACTAAACGACATTGAATAAAAATGAGTATTAAATGTTTGAAAAGAAAACAACGTTTAAATCACCCGATCTCGGGGAATTGCAGGAAGTAAAAATCGATTTCAAAACAAAAATTTATATTCCTTTGGGTAAAAATCCTGAAGAAGCCAAAAGGCGGATTTTAGAAAGAGAAGCTGAAAAGTCAGATTCAATAGCTTTTCGCAAAAAGCCTGTAACTGCATAAAGTTTAACATTATTGAAATGTAAAGCGTAGTTTTTTGAAGCAAACAACTGCGCTTTTTGCTTTTATCAGGCTACATATCTCTAAAAATCCAAATATTCTTTATAATTTTTAGCTGTAACACCTGTAATTACTTCTTGCGTATCACCCTGATAAACAATATTTTTTTCAATAAAAGGCAAAGATAGTTTTTCAATAGTTTTATGAAAAACAGGCTTATATGTTACAGATGCTTTTATTTCAACACAACTAACCTTCTGTCCATCTTCAACAATCAGGTCAATTTCATCTCCATGACTTGTACGCAAATACCAAAGATTTGCAGTATCGCCATTATGGTATATATTTTTCAGTGTTTCAGAAATAATCAGATTTTCAAAAAGAGCCCCATAAAGTACGCCGTCCTGCCATTGCTCCATAGTTTTAATTCCGGTTAAAAAAGCCAGCAACCCATTATCATAAAAATAGACTTTGGGAGTTTTTACCAACCGCTTACCAATATTGGCATAGAAAGGTTTCAGAAGAAAAATTATAAATGAAGCTTCTAATACCGATACCCACTTTGAAAGGGTTGACACTGTAATACCAGTTTCTTTAGCAATATCAGACAAGTTAAGTTGTTGTCCAACACGTGCTGCCAACAGTTTTAGCATCAGAGTAAATGCATTAATATCAACAATATTGAGCATTTGCCTAAGATCTTTTTGAACATAGGTATTGACATATGCATTAAAAAAGTTGTGAGTCTGCTTAAATGACCCAGACAACAACTCGGGAAAACCGCCATTAATAACAAATGTTTCCTGTAACGATTTTGGTCCTTCCTTATACTGCATTGGCAAGAGAGAGATTAGCCCAATACGCCCAGCCAGACTCTCACTAATATTTTTGGATAATAAAAATTGCCCTGAGCCTGTCAATACAAATTGTCCCCTTTCCTCAGGATTATTATCAACAATTTCTTTGATTCGTTGGAAGATATCTGGCATTTGTTGCACTTCATCAAAAATAACATGCTGGTTGTATTTTCTCATAAAAGCAACAGGATCCGTATAATATAAATTTCGAAGCTCAATATTATCAAAATTCACATATACATAACGATCTCCAAGCAATTGCTTTACCAAGGTTGATTTTCCAGATTGTCGGGGGCCCATTACCCCAACCACCCTGAATTGCGAAATATATTCGCCCAAAAGTCTTTCTGCAAGCCTGTTATAATACATTTTGTACAATTTTATAATGCAATTATAAATTTACACAAATATATAATAAAATATTTAAAATCATTGTTATCTATAAAAATCATGAATCAAAAAATCCATTAATCTATTCATCAAAAACATGCCATTGCTTCAAGAATATTGAATACTTTTGCACGCTTTTTAAAAATTATATATAATAAATGATTACAGTTACCAACCTTGGCATTCAGTTCGGAAAAAGGGTTTTGTTCCAAGATGTGAACATGAAATTCACTCCCGGCAATTGCTACGGTATTATTGGCGCTAATGGTGCCGGAAAGTCCACCTTCCTGAAAATGTTGTATGGCGATGTGGAGAATATGCGTGGTTCAGTGACATTAGGCCCTGGCGAACGCTTGTCGGTACTAAAGCAGAACCACTTTGAATTTGACGAATGCACTGTTATCAACACCGTATTGATGGGGCACTCTGAACTTTGGGGCATTATGCAGGAAAAGGAGACCCTTTATGCCAAAGCTGATTTTTCGGAAGCTGATGGCATAAGGGCTTCAGAACTTGAAGAACGTTTTAACGAAATAGATGGCTGGAATGCCGAAAACGAAGCCGCCAGTTTGCTTAGTGGCCTTGGTGTTAAAGAATACCTGCATAGCAAACTGATGAAAGACCTTGAAGGCAAAGACAAGGTGAAAGTATTGCTGGCTCAGGCACTGTTTGGCAAACCCGACAACCTGCTGCTCGACGAGCCTACCAACGACCTCGACATAGACACCGTCACCTGGCTGGAAAACTACCTTTCAAACTTTGAAAATACTGTGTTGGTGGTATCGCACGACAGACACTTTCTCGATGCTATTTGCACTCATACTGTAGATATTGATTACAACAAGGTTCAGCTCTTTGCTGGCAACTACAGCTTCTGGTACGAATCGAGCCAGCTGGCATTGCGCCAACAGCTTGCCCAAAACAAGAAAGCCGAAGAGAAAAAGAAAGAGCTACAAGAGTTTATCCAACGCTTTAGTGCCAATGTGGCCAAGTCAAAGCAGACTACCAGCCGCAAAAAAATGATTGAAAAGCTAAACATTGAAGAAATCAAACCTTCAACCCGCAAATACCCGGGTATCATCTTTACCCCTGGCCGTGAACCCGGCAACAGTATCCTTGAAGTAAAAGGCTTAACCAAAAGTATTGATGGTACTGTACTTTTCAAAGACCTTACTTTCACAGTCAATAAAAACGACAAAATAACCTTTCTTTCAAAAGATACCCGCGCCATTACTGCACTGTTTGAAATACTGAAAGGCCACGACAAACCTGATAGCGGCACTTTCCAATGGGGGCAAACCATCGTGAAGGCATACCTGCCACTCGATAATGCCAAATTCTTTGAAAAAGACATCAACCTCATCGACTGGCTAGCCCAGTTTTCGGAAGACACCAGCGAGCTATACCTCAGGGGGTACCTTGGCAAGATGCTTTTCTCGGGCGAAGAAATTTACAAAAAAGCTAACGTCTTATCGGGAGGGGAAAAAGTACGCTGCATGATTGCCCGCATGATGATACGCAATGCCAATGTAATGCTGCTCGACTCGCCTACCAACCACCTCGACCTTGAGTCGATACAGGCTTTTAACAATGCTCTTACAAAATTCAAAGGCAACATCCTGATGACCTCGCACGACCACGAGTTTATCCAGACAGTTTGTAACCGCTTTATCGAGTTTTCGCCCAAAGGCATGATTGACAAAGAAATGGACTTTGACGACTACCTCTCAGACGAACGGATAAAGGAATTGAGAGAGAAACTTCACTAAAATGAAATAGAATTAGGCTTTTCATAATATTATAAACGCAGAGAACCGCAAAGTTGAATGATCTTCTTTGCGGTTCTCTGCGTTAAAATACTTTATCAGATATTAGAAAAAGGCTTACGTATTTGTCATTTACAGACATTCTTTACTTTTGCCTTGAAGCAAAAGTAACAAAAATTCAAGGCTTGCCGTAAATTGGCTAAAAAAAGCTTTATCGACGGCTCCGGGCAACAACTCGCTTCGCTCAAACAGTTGCCCTCACTTCGCCGATAAAGCTTTTTTCTTAACGCCATTTACGTCAGGCCATAAACAGAAAAGCTCAATGAAACAGGCGAAGCCTTAAAAGAAAAATTCCTTTTCATCGCCTTTTTGTTCGATTTCGGCCGAGAAGCCTAACATTCCTGTGGTTTGCATATTGCAACATTACTTGGCTTCGAGGGTGAAAGAGTTAAGGCGAAAAGAGTTTTTGAACAACTTTTTTCGATAAAAAAATTGCATAGAGACATAATTTATTGCTATTCAATACTTTTTAAACAATAATTGACAATGTTATTCTTTCGTCGAATTGACGTTAATTAAACCCCAAACTCCTTAATAACCTTGAACACTCCGTTGATGAACATCTGAACTGCAATAACAGTAAGGATTAAACCCATTATTCTTGATACAACCTTAATAAGAGAAGGGCTTAGCTTATCTGCAATCTTTTTACTTATAATAAACATAAAGAAAGTAATGGTACAAACAACAGCAAAAACAAGTATTACAAGCAATGTTATTAAAAAGCTATTTCCTTCGCCAACAAAGTTCATGGCAGAAGATATCGTCCCAGGCCCGGCCAGCAATGGTATCCCCAAAGGTGAAATAGCCATATCGTTTAATTTTGCTGTATCATTCTCCATTTTTGTTTGGTGTGCACCGGCAGCTTTACCTTGTAAGAGGTCATAACCAATAAAAAAAACAATAATGCCTCCAGCTATCTGAAAGGCAGGCAAGGTAATGCCAAACATTCTGAATATCACGTGCCCAAACAAACAAAACGTGGTAATGATAATAAAAGCTACAAAAACAGCCCTGAATGCAAACTTTTTAATCACTTTGTCTTCTGATTCGCCAACCATGGAAATAAAAACCGGAGTATTTCCAATAGGGTTCAGTATAGCAAAGAAACCTAAAAATACTGTTGTCAGAAATAGGCTTAAATCGTGCATAGCAATAAGGTTTTAGAAATGCAAAGTTAATTAAGAGAAGCTACTCCTTCCAACAAAAATCATTTACTATTAAGCTCTACTTTAACATGCCCCCAATTTTCGCCCCGCTTAATACGTGTAACCTGCATTTCGCTAATACAAAACATTTTAGCTATGTCAACATTCTGTACACCCCTTTGGAGCATCTTCTTAATAGCAATAACATCCCGCACCTTCAATTTGCTGTACGTTATTTGTCTAACCCTCGCCTCAGGCGGAATTTTTGCTTTCAACTGTCTGTGGTGCTCATCCAACTGTTCTTTTGTCATCCAGACCAGGTTCGAGATATGGTTATTCTTCAGGTTGCCGTCCAAATGAGTTACAAACGTATGTTCTTCAGATGGTTTTGTCAGCCAAACCTCTGCCAACAATTTGTGCAAATAAAGTCTTTGTTTTTTTTCCCCTTTAAACTGAATTTCAACAAGTTTAAAACCATTCGTTTCTCCACCTTTAAGAATTGCCCCTTCTTTTTTATAAACAAATGATTTTAGCCTGCCATAATTACTTAAAAAATAGCGGCCATTAGACCCGGGTACTTCTTTCCAAATCTCATCCTCAATTTTTCTGAGCTTTCTTTGAGTATTCAACATTTTTTTAAATTATGTAAAAGTACTAAAGATGAAATACAAATGATAAATTACCAGGATTTTAAATAAGCCATACTCTTTTCTTCATAAAAAAAGCCAGCTTTTTCCACTGGCTTCTATTGGCGGAGAAAGAGGGATTCGAACCCCCGGTCCGAGTAAACGAACAACGGTTTTCAAGACCGCCGCATTAGACCACTCTGCCATTTCTCCGGGGGCAAAAGTAGTATTTTTTGTTTATTTGCCAAAGAATCCGGTAAAATTTTCTAAAAATTTTAATTCACTAAATATCAATACTTTGAACTCTAAAAAATATTACTTCATTTTATTTAAGTCAAAAAATAACCAAACATCAACAAAAAACCTGTCAGGTTTTTACACCAAGACAGGTTTTCCAAAATGTTTTTAGACTTTTTGTTTTTTTAACTTCCAGTCAAAACTCATTATTAACTTAAAATCACTCTACACTTATCTTATTAGTAAATAAAATGTTTTCAGCAGATGTACCCACCTCAATCAGATATTCTCCTGGCTCTAGCGTCCAACTACCTTTTTTCTCATCATAAAATGAAAGATTTTGGGCAGCTACACTAAGTTCAACCGTACTGGTCTGGCCAGGTTCGAGGGCTACTTTCTTAAAAGCCCTGAGTTCGCGCAACGGACGATCAACCACAGACTTTGGCTTTCTGACATATAACTGAAGCACTTCCGATCCTTTAACTTTACCTGTGTTGGTAATATTGGCCTTTATGGTAAAAGTTTCATTGGCTTTTACTTTCTGTATACCAGAAGTGGCAGGTTTTATATCAAAAGTTGTATATGACAGGCCATACCCGAAAGGAAACAAAGGCTTAATCTTTTGGGTCAGGTACCATCGGTAACCTACGTATATCCCCTCTTTGTATTCCTGGTTGATACTATCGCCCGGATATGATATAGCCCCATTGCGTATAGCAGGACAGTCTTCCAGCTTAACCGGAAATGTAAATGGCAGCTTACCTGAAGGGTTTACATCACCCGAAATAACATCAGCTATTACATTTCCAGCCTCACTGCCTATGTACCATGCCTGAACAATAGCCGGGACCTTATTTATCCAGGGCATGCTTACTGCATTACCTGTAAGCAATACCATTAACATATTCGGATTAACTTTCAGAATTTCGTTTATCAGTGAATCCTGGTTATATGGAAGATCCATCGACTTGCGGTCGCCACCTTCGCTGTCCTGGAAAAAGTTTTTATTCAGCCCTCCAACAAAAATAACCAAATCAGCTTTCGAGGCAGCTTCAATAGCAGCTTTTGCAAGCGAATCAGCATTAAATTTAAGCTCAGGCTTTTTCCCCCAGGCAAATGTCGGGCTTTCGTATCCTCTTGAGTAGGTAATAGCAGCATTTTTAAACCTTTTCTGTATGCCATCTAAAGGAGAAACTTCATATAAAGCCTTAAGCTCAGATGAACCTCCGCCAGGTGTCATAGGTTTGACAGCATTTTCGCCAATAACAGCTATTTTTATTGTTTTTGAAGCATCTAAAGGAAGCATTTGATTATTGTTTTTGAGCAATACAATTCCTTCTCTTGCTATGTTACGTGCTATTATTGAATGTTCTCCTCCAATTTTGCCAATAGGCCTGTCGGTTCGCATGTTTGTTTTCAGGCAAAGCCTCAAAATCCTTCTGACCTTATCGTTCAGCACATCTTCAGAAACTTCTCCCTTTAGTAAAGCTTGTTCAAAGGGTTTTGCAAGATAATATTCGCTAAAATCAAAGATGGTATCCCAACGTTTGCCCCAAGTCCCCATTTCAATATCGAGGCCATTGTTTGCAGCTTCAAGCGTATTGTGGGTAGCGTTCCAGTCTGACATAACAACTCCTTTGTAACCCCAGTCTTTTTTGAGTACTTTGTTAAGCAAAAAGTCGTTATGGCTACAATGCTGCGAATTGTATTTATTATAAGCTCCCATTAGGGTCCATGCATCGCCTTCCTGACATGCAGCCTTGAACGCCGGAAGATAAATCTCGTACAAAGCCCTGTCACTAACCTTTACATTGATATGGCCACGCCATCTTTCTTGGTTATTAAGGGCAAAATGCTTAATACAAGCTGCAACCCCAATAGATTGAACTCCCTTAATATAAGGAACTGCCATTTGGGCTGCCAACAATGGGTCTTCACCCATATATTCAAAATTGCGGCCATTTAACGGATGACGGTAAATGTTGACTCCCGGGGCAAGAATAATATCTTTATTTCTGAAACGCGCTTCTTCGCCTAAGGCAACACCATATTCATAAGCCATTTGCGGGTTAAACGTAGCAGCCAGACAGGTAAGCGCCGGAAAAGCAATAACAGAGTCGTTTGTCCACTTAGCATAGTCCCACGTAGCCCAACTTATCTCAGCCCTAACCCCATGAGGGCCGTCAGACATCTTCAAATCTGGAATCCCCAAACGAGGAACACCACGAGAACTGAATTTACTGTTAGCATGACACATCCTGACTTTCTCGTCAAGAGTCATCTGCTTTATCAGTACATCTATTTTCTTTTCGATGATGCTGTCAGCTTCTTGTGCATTGACAAAATAAAATGACAACAAAAAAGCAAGTTGTAGTAATATTAACCGTTTCATTAGTTGTATTTATTTAGATTCAAAAATCAAAAGTCAAGAACCAAAAAATATTCTTCACCCTATTTCAAATGCAAATAAATATCAAATCAATGACCCAAACAGTTAATGAATAGTTAACGGCATTAGTAAATGATAAAATTCAGTCAAATTACCAATAAAAACAGAGTATTCAAACATATCAAAATAACCCTTAGCGTATTTTAGACGCAACCAACGTTGCCCTAAATTGCTAAGCTCTAATCATTTCTATATAATATCGCCGTATGCAGCTAAATAAATAACTCGCAGACTTCCTTTACCTTCTTTCTCTTCCTCAATCTTCCTTTATCTTCCTCAATCTTCTTCAATCTTCCTCAATCTTCTCTTCTCCGCTTCCTCCATAATAGCCGCAGTAGCCGAAGCCCCGCACCTGTCGCAACCTGCCTCACGAACTGCAATCAGTTGTTCCAGTGTCCGCACTCCACCGGCAGCTTTTACTTTTACTTCCGCACCGCAATGATGGCGCATCAGCTTTATATTGCTAATAGTAGCCCCCTGATAGTCGTACTTCCCGTCAGCACCCTTTACAAAACCATAACCGGTAGATGTTTTCACAAAATCAGCTTTTACCTTGGTACATATTTGACAAAGCTTAATAATATCAGCTTCTTTCGTTACAAAATCTGTTTCAAATATCACTTTTACAATAGCTCCATGCTTATGACATGTTTTTGTAACAGCATCAATTTCTTTTTCTACATAATCCCAATCGCCTTGTAAAGCCTTTCCAATGTTTATCACCATATCAACCTCTACAGCACCATTTTTACAAGCTTCTTCAGTTTCAAACACTTTAGATGCAATGGTTGAATTGCCAGCCGGAAAACCAATTACACACCCTACCAATACATCTGAGCCTTTCAACAATTCTTTTGCCATTGGCACCATATAGGGTTTCACACATACAGATGCAACATTGTATTTTACAGCAACGGCACATTCTTTTTTCAAATCTGCATCGGTAAGCATTGGATGCAGGATAGAATGATCAATCATCTTAGCTAATTGAGTTATTGAAGTCTTCATTTTTATATTTTTATTGATATGCAAAAAAAGTACATTTGTGCCATATAAACGTTGCAATGTTGTTTTTATGATAAAAATCCTGTTGATAATTGGCACAGGCAGTTTTATTGGAGGTATCATGCGCTTTTTAGCATCACGTTACATCCAAAACGCTATTATTTCAGCGTTTCCATGGGGAACTTTTTTAGTCAACGTTGTTGGTTGTTTTCTCATTGGTCTTTTTTACGGACTATCTGAAAAAAACAATATAGCCAGTACTGAGCTGCGAATGTTCCTTACTGTAGGTTTTTGTGGTGGATTTACCACGTTCTCTACTTTTGCCAATGAAAACCTTGCCTTATTGCGCAATGGCGAGTTTTTCTATTTCGCGTTGTACGCCGGGTTGAGCGTTTTTATTGGCTTACTGTTTACATATATGGGCAATATGACTACTAAACTCTTTTAACTATGAACACAGCTGGCGAAGCAAAGGTTTTGCGTATATACATCAGCAACACCGATAAATTCAAACATGCTCCTTTATACGAAATGATAGTGTTTGCAGCAAAGCGATATGGGCTGGCAGGGGCAACAGTAACCAAGGGTATTATGGGTTTTGGCTCTTCGAGCGCGATACATTACATTAAGTTTTGGGAGTTTACCGAAAAAATCCCCGTAGTGGTCGAAATTATTGATGAAGCTAAAAAAATAGATAGTTTTATTAAAACAATAACGCCGTGGTTCGAACTAATAAGTTATGGATGCCTTATCACTGTTGAAAAAGCAAACATCGTTCTTTATAAAACAGGTAAAAGAAAAAAGATTTCAATTATATAAATTATGGAGAAAAATAAGACTATTGGCCTTGTGGCACACGACAACATGAAGCACAACCTGATTGAATGGGTCGAATACAACTGGGAAACATTGAAAAACCATCGACTGGTATGCACCGGGACTACAGGGCGTTTGGTTGAAGAAGCTATCACGAAAAAAATGGAGCATTCCAAGTCAGGCGTTGAAAATATTCACATACTTAAACTTAAATCGGGGCCCCTGGGAGGTGACCAGCAATTGGGCGCTATGATTTCAGAAGGAAATATTGATATCCTTATTTTCTTTTGGGACCCAATGCTTCCACAGCCTCACGAAGTGGATGTCAAGGCTTTGCTTCGCATTTGCGTAGTTTACAATGTTCCTTCTGCCAGCAACAGGGCTACAGCAGATTTTCTTATTTCATCACCCTTGTTCAACGGCTATTATAGCCCCAAAAGGATTGATTACAGCAGCTATACCAACAGGAAAATTTAGCATAAGGCCTTTCTGGGAAGCAACTTATCAGGTATTATATGTTGTTTCTCAAGATAAAGATATCAAACCTCCCTATTGAAAAGGTTTAATAAAAGCTAAAAAGAATTTTTAAAAATTACTTGCTTTTTAAAAATATATTTTCGTCTTTTGTAAAAAAGAAATAAGAAAGTGAAAATACAAATGAACATATTTTGGTGGTGGCGCAATTCTTTCATTTACCGTGAGAGGAATTAGGCCATTGTACCATTTAATGATATAGCAAAAGGCTTACCAATCACGGTAAGCCTTTTTTGTTTTAAAATTTTAAAACCTTGAAAATTAAAAGATATGAAATTCAAAATTGAAGTAGTAACCCGTCAAATACTTGCCGACACCATTACCCCGGTGAGTGTTTACCTCAAACTGCGCGATGTGTTTCCATACACCATCTTGCTCGAAAGCTCTGACTATCACGGAAGCAAAGGAAGCTGGTCATTCATTTGCTGCAAGCCTATAGCCACCTTTAAAGTTGAAAAAGGCAAGATTTATGAGCGCTTCCCTAACCAAACATCTTCAGTTTCTCACATTAATGACGAATTTAGCGTTGCAGATCGTCTAAACGCATTCCGCAATGCCTTTGATTGCCAATCAAAACAAGATGTACCCATTAATGGTATCTTCGGATATGCCGCTTATGATGCCATTGAGTATTTTGAAAACATAAAACTCAACACCAGTATTAGCGAAGACCGCGAAATCCCTGAGATATTTTATAGCTTTTATCAGTATATCATTGCCATCAACCAGTTTCACAACAAACTGTATATTATCGAGAACCTGATGCAGGGCGAAAAAGACAGTACAGACCGCATTGAGGGACTTTTGCAAAACCGCAGCTATGCCATGTACCCTTTTAAATCTGCCAACAACGAAACGTCAAATAAAACGGATGAAGAATATATGAACATGGTAACGCTTGGAAAACAAAGCTGTCAGCGTGGCGATGTATTTCAGATAGTGCTTTCCAGAAGGTTTACACAAACTTTTACAGGTGACGAATTCAATGTTTACAGGGCATTACGCTCAATCAACCCTTCACCTTACCTGTTTTACTTCGACTATGGCAGTTTCAAAATATTTGGTTCATCTCCTGAGGCCGAAATTGAGATTAAAGGAGGTAAAGCTGCTATTCACCCTATCGCCGGCACATTCAAGCGTACTGGCAACGATGAACAAGATAAAATCCTGGCTGAGAAGCTTTCGCAGGACAAAAAAGAAAATGCCGAGCATGTTATGTTGGTTGACCTTGCCCGTAACGACCTAAGCCGCAACGCCAGTAATGTTACGGTAGAAACCTATCGCGAAATACAGTACTATTCGCATGTATTGCACATGGTTTCGGTGGTATCAGGCCAATTACCTGACAATTACAACCCCGTGCAAATCCTGGCCGATTCATTTCCTGCAGGAACATTATCCGGAGCTCCTAAATACAAGGCTATGACCCTTATTGACAAATACGAAGGTGACAGACGTGGATATTACGGAGGCTGCATTGGTTTTTTGGGCTTCAATGGCGACTGTAACCATGCCATCATGATCCGCTCTTTCCTAAGCAAGGACAACAGGCTATTTTACCAGGCAGGTGCAGGTATTGTTCTTGAGTCTAAAGAAGAAAGCGAGTTGGCTGAAGTAAATAACAAGCTGGCAGCCTTAAAGTCGGCCATAGTATTAGCAGAAAACCTTAAATAACTGATAACGATGAAAATTATAGTGTTAGATAACTACGATTCCTTTACATACAATCTTGTGCATTCTATTGAAAAGTTCGCTAACAGCAAGATTGATGTAGTGCGAAATGACAAAGTCGATGTAGAATACTTTGCAAAATATGATAAAATAGTGCTTTCGCCAGGCCCTGGTATCCCAGACGAAGCAGGCATACTTAAACCTGTAATAAAAAGATGGGCTGCGGAAAAGAGCATCCTTGGTGTTTGCCTTGGATTGCAGGCTATAGGCGAAGTATTTGGCGGAACACTTGAAAACCTTAATAAGGTATATCATGGCGTTGCATCAACTATTATACAAACAGTACCTGACGAAACTATATTCCATGGAATACCTGAAATATTTGAGGCTGGACGTTACCATTCATGGATTGTCAACAGGAATACATTGCCTGAAGAATTGGAAATCACAGCCATAGATAAACAGGGACAAATCATGGCTCTTCGCCATAAAAAACACGATGTACGAGGAGTCCAGTTTCACCCCGAAAGCGTCCTTACCCCAATGGGCGACAAAATGATTGAAAACTGGTTGAATAGTTAATTACGAATAACCAATTACGAATTACAAATTATTTTTTAATAGCGTTTAATATTCATTCCTTGGACAACTCTTTTATAAAGCAGGTATTTCCTATCTTTTATAAGGAGAGCTCGTCCCGCCTCAGGCGGGAGAGAGGAATAGTAAAAAGAAATATTATGAAAAATACATTAAACTACTTGTACTCGCATAAAACATTGACCCGTGAAGAGGCCAAGACTGTACTGACCAATATTGCTCAAGGTCAATACAACCATTCGCAGATAGCCTCATTTTTAAGTGTTTACATGATGCGAAACATTACTGTTGAAGAATTAGTAGGCTTCCGCGATGCATTACTTGAGCTATGCCTTGCTGTACCAATGGATGAATACAACACTATCGATTTATGCGGAACTGGCGGCGATGGTAAAAACACGTTTAACATTTCTACATTATCTTCGTTTGTGGTTGCCGGCGCAGGATACAAAGTAACAAAACACGGAAACATTGGTGTTTCATCAGGTTGTGGCTCATCAAATATCATGGAAAGCCTTGGCTATAAATTTTCTTCTGACCATGACAAACTTCGCCGCGAAATTGAAAAAACCGGCATTTGCTACTTACACGCACCATTGTTCAATCCGGCCATGAAAAACGTTGCTCCCGTGAGAAAAGACCTTGCCGTCCGTACGTTTTTCAATATGCTCGGGCCTATGATTAACCCTTCATTCCCTAAAAACCAGATTGTTGGCGTTTTCAGTCTCGAACTTGCCAGAATCTACACCTATATTTATCAACAAAGTGGCATAAACTTTTATATTTTGCACAGTTTAGATGGCTATGACGAAATTTCGCTCACCTCAGACTTTAAAGTTATTGGAAACGAAAAAGACCAGATACTTTCTCCCGAAAGCCTAAATTTGCCGCGTATTAATCCTGAAGACATTACCAGCGATAAATCTGTGGAAGAATCTGTAAAGCTTTTCTTAAATATTATCGAAGGAAAAGGCACTCCGGCGCAGAATAATGTTGTTGCTGTAAATAGCGGCCTTGCTATTCAATGTTTGAACAAAAATAAAAAATTGGAAGACTGTATTGAATTGGCCCGCGAAGTATTGATCTCTGGAAAAGCCAAACAAGTACTGAAACATCTGATTGAAATGCAGTAGAAGGCAAAAGGAGATAAGGAAAAAGTAAAAGAAGAATTAATAATAACAGGCACTTACTTGTAAAGGAGCAGCATTTCCCCTCCTTTATAAGGAGGGGCCAAGGGTGGTAAAATATATGACAATTCTTGATAAAATAATAGAGACTAAAAAGCAAGAAGTAGCTGAAAACAAAGCAAAAACGCCTGTTTCAAAACTCGAAAGAAGCCAATACTTCGAACGTAAATGTATTTCCTTTCGGAAAAACATTGAAATGCAAGGCACATCAGGCATTATTGCCGAATATAAACGCCAATCGCCATCTAAAGGGATAATTAACAACAATGTACCAGTAAAAGAAGTTGCTGAAGGTTATTTCAAAGCAGGAGCTTCTGCTATGTCTATTTTGACAGACAACCAATACTTTGGAGGCTGCAACAACGACCTTTTAGAAGGACGTTCAGCTGTTGGTCTGCCTATTATCCGCAAGGAATTTATCATTGACGAATACCAAATCGTTGAAGCAAAGTCTATTGGTGCAGATGCCATATTGTTGATAGCCGCATGCCTTACTGCATTAGAAATAAAAACACTAACGGATTTTGCCCATTCGCTGGGTCTTGAGATATTATTAGAATTACATGACGAAAGCGAATTGAAAAAGGTATATGACCATGCAGACATGATAGGCATTAACAACCGTAACCTGAAGAACTTCGTTGTTGACGTGGAGCATGCTATAAAAATGGCCCATTCATTGCCAAAAAAAATGACCAAAATTGCAGAAAGTGGACTTGACAGCCCTCACACAGTTGCTATGCTCCGAAAAGAAGGATTTCATGGCTTTTTGATGGGTGAGCATTTTATGAAAACATCAAACCCCGGACTGGCATGTCAAAACTTCATAACCGAACTACGAAACATTGAAAAACGCTAATCATGCAAAAAAAATTAAAGATAAAAGTATGTGGCCTGCGTGATGAAAAAGATATACTCAAGCTATCCCTTATGGATATTGATTTTATGGGTTTCATCTTTTACAAACCTTCTCCACGCTATGCTGGCGAAATGCTTAAACCTGAAAGAATAGAAAATATACCTGAAAGAATTATCAAAACTGGCGTTTTTGTTAATGAAAAGGCAGAAGACACCATCCGTATCGCACAAAAATACCATTTACAGGCCATTCAACTACACGGCAACGAATCTACCGACTTGTGTAACGAGCTTAAAGAAAAGGGATATATTGTTATTAAAGCATTAAAAGGAAATAAAGAAGATTTAGTAACAAGTTCAATATTGTATAAAGAGGTTTGCGATTATTATCTTATAGATACCCCCACAGTTCAGCACGGAGGAAGTGGCCAAAAATTCAACTGGTCCATTTTGAATGAGTTCGAGTTTAACAAACCTTTCTTTCTTAGCGGTGGTATTGGCCCACATGATACAGACATCATAAATTCACTTAATTTTAGAGACTTATACGCTGTTGATATAAACAGCAAATTTGAAACATCACCTGGAAAAAAGGATACAACCATCATTTCTGAATTCATTAAAAAGATAAAATAAAAAACTATGACAGATAAAGGAAATAAAGATTACATGGCTGATGAAAAAGGCTTCTATGGACAATTTGGAGGAGCCTATATCCCCGAAATGCTTTATCATAACGTTGAGCAGCTCAGACAACAATACAAACCCATTATTGAGTCAGCTTCTTTTCAGCAAGAGTTCAAGAAACTCCTCAAAGACTATGTTGGACGGCCTTCTCCATTATATTATGCCCAACGCCTTTCTGAAATATATAAGACCAACGTCTATCTGAAACGTGAAGACCTTAACCACACTGGGTCTCACAAGGTAAACAACACCATTGGCCAGATATTGCTAGCAAAAGCAATGGGCAAAAAACGCATCATTGCCGAAACCGGAGCCGGCCAACATGGTGTAGCTACAGCCACCGTGTGTGCTTTGATGGGACTTGAATGTGTCGTCCACATGGGCGAAATTGATGTCAAACGCCAAATGCCAAATGTACTTCGCATGAAAATGCTTGGTGCACAAGTTATCCCTTCTATGAGCGGCAGCCGTACACTTAAAGACGCAGGCAACGAAGCTTTACGCGACTGGATTAACAATCCCGAAGATACTTTTTATCTTATAGGCTCGGTTGTTGGCCCTCACCCCTACCCCGATATGGTTGCCCGCTTCCAGTCTGTTATTAGCGAAGAAATAAAATGGCAACTCAAAGAAAAAACAAACAGTGAGCTTCCAAATTATGTAATTGCCTGTATTGGCGGAGGAAGTAACGCTATGGGCGCTTTCTACAACTTCTTAAATGACACTTCTGTAAAACTAATAGCCGTAGAAGCTGCAGGAAAAGGAGTTAATACTGATGAAACAGCAGCATCTATCGCCAAAGGAAGCGTTGGCATTATCCAAGGTGCAAAAACTTATCTGATGCAAACCAACGACGGGCAAATCATTGAAGCATACTCCATTTCAGCAGGACTTGACTACCCTGGCATTGGCCCACAACATGCCCACCTCTATAACATTGGTCGTACACAAATAATGGATGCCACAGACCATGAAGCACTTGAAGCTGCGTTTGAATTGACCCGCGTAGAAGGCATTATTCCTGCTCTTGAGTCTTCTCATGCTTTAGCCGCATTGAAAAAACTAAAATTTGAAAAAAGTGATGTGGTAGTTGTCAATATATCCGGACGTGGCGACAAAGACATGGATACTTATATTGCAAATATGGACAAATATTGCCAGAAATAAATCATCAAAATATGAACAACATAGCAATAACCTTCGAAAATAAGAAAAATAACGTGCTGTCGATTTATTTCACAGCTGGCTATCCAAAATTGACCGACACTATTAAAATACTTGAAATCCTGCAAGATGCAGGAGCTGATATGGTCGAAATCGGGATGCCTTTCTCTGACCCCCTTGCCGATGGCCCTGTCATTCAAAATAGCAGCACTGTTGCACTTAAAAATGGCATGAGCATTCAGGAGCTTTTCGACCAACTCCACGGCATGCGCACCAAAATTACAATGCCAGTAATCCTCATGGGCTATTATAACCCAGTTTTCAAATATGGCGTAGAAAATTTTTGTAAAAGTGCAGCCAAAGTTGGCATTGACGGCCTAATAATTCCAGATCTCCCAATTGATGAGTATTTGGCAAACAAACCCATCTTTGACAAATACGGGCTTTGTAATATATTGCTTATTACCCCGCAAACAACTGATGAACGTATTAAACAAATAGATAACATCGCCAGTGGCTTTATATATGCAGTATCCAGCTATGCTACCACCGGAAGCGGAAAAGCATTAAACCTCTCTGCCCAATACTTTGAAAAGTTGAAAAACACTGCTTTTAATAACCCAGTCATGATAGGCTTTGGCATTAAGGATAAAGCAACATTCGATAATGCCTGCCAATACGCCAATGGGGCTATTATCGGTACCGAATTTATTAAACTTCTGGAGAAATATGGCGCAGACAAAACAAAGATTACTGAGTTTATTAAGGGGGTGAAAGGGAATGACCAATGACCAATGACAAATTACAAATTACAAATTACAAATGAAGAATGAAGAAAATCATCATCTTAACAAACTCGGTTCCTATTAGGCAGTATTTCCCCTCCTTTTCATGAAGAGCTTGTCCCGCCTCAGGCGGAAGGTTAAGGTGGTTATTAATAAAAAAGCCGGATGTATCAACGACTTCCGGCTTTTGATTTCTTCAACAAAACAATTATTCTACATTCTTTTCAAAATCCTTTTTGTCTTTGTCTATTTGCTCTTGTTTTTCTTTTGAAACTGTCTTTTTAGGGCTTGAGCATGCAAATCCAAACATGCATACAACAGCCAGAATCAGGGCTACTTTTTTCATTTTGTTTAAATTTGTTTAACTGAAAACAAAGATAAACAGTAAAACAAAAGTAAGCAAATCAATTTTGGCACAATCCAATCTCTTTCATAAAACTAATGGCTTTTTCATTGTTTAAACTGGCTGCTTTTTTCAGATCTTCGCTCAGCCCTTTTTCATCGTTAATAGCCATTTTAACCAATCCCCTGTTGAAATATGCTTTTGAATAACTCGAATCTGCATGAATTACTTCATCAAAATCATTCAAAGCTTTATTATAGTTATTTAATAAAAAAAATACTATTCCCCTGTGATTGTAACTGTCCAAATTATCAGGCAAAAGCATTAATGCTGTATTAAAATCAGCCAATGCTTTTCGGTACTTTTCAAGCTTAGTATAACAAACCCCGCGTTTATCATACAAGACTGCATTCTCACTATCAAAGCTTAATGCAACAGTGTATTCTTCAGCAGCTAAGTCATAATTTCCGGCCTGCTCATATATAAGCGCATGACCTGCATGTAAAACAGCGCTATCCTTATTACTCTCCTGGGCAAATACACTTGAAAACAACAACATAAACAGCCCAATCATTCCACCTTTCAATATATCTTTTGTTTTCATAGTTAGATATTTTTATTTTATCTTACAGCAAAGATATTATTATTATTCACTTCAAAACAATTACATTATATTGATAAAAAGCTTATGCAACGGTGATTTACATCATCATCACCCCAAAAAAATATATTTTATTTAATTATTAATCAATTAATTAATCAAATAAAAAGGGGGATTTTAAACCAAAATCAAGAATGTTTACTAATTTTATTTGAGTTTTCATGCGCAAAAAGCTACTTTCGTAGCTTAAATATAAAATATGCATATATAACAAATGAGCTCTGACAATCAACACTCTGTTCAAAATGAACAACAAGGTATTGCCAATAACAATACTGAAAATACGATGAATACTTATTTACCTGAAAATGGACTTACTATGGAAGACAAAATGAAAGACATCGTTCCTCAGGAACAAGAAACCCAAAATCAAAGCAACGGACTCGAAATTGATGAGTTTGAAATGGAACACATGAGCAACATCCCTGATGAAATGCTTATTCCGGAAGATATGCATGATGACGATGATGAACATGAAGAGCATTCAGCTCCTGTTACCTCTGAAATTGATTATAGCAAGCTGTCAAAAGAAGAACTTGTTGCCACCGCCGCCCGTTTGTTCAACGAACGTGCGATAGATCAACTAAAACCTGATTTTGATGCCATAAAAATACATTTTTATAAAATTGTTAAAACTGAACAAGAAAAAATCAAACGCCAGTTTCTCGAACAAGGAGGAACATTGGAAGATTTCAAAGTAGAACCCGACATTTTGGAAACAAGGTTAAAAGCAATATTTACACAATACAAAGAAAAGAAAAGCGCATATATCCAGCACCTTGAATCTGAAAAACTCCATAACCTTAACCTAAAAAAAGCTGTCATTGAAGAAATTAAAGATTTATGCAATAGCGCCGAATCGGTAAACGACACCTTTAATCAATTCAGGGAACTACAGAAAAAATGGCGCAGCATTGGCCCTGTACCTCAGTCAGAAGTAAACAACCTTTGGGAAAACTACAACCACCACGTTGAGAAATTTTATGATTACATTAAAATAAATAAAGAGTTACGTGATTTGGACTTCAAGCGTAACCACGAGGCTAAGCTCGAATTGTGTGAAAAAGCCGAAGAGCTGCTTCTCGAGCCTTCTATTGTTAAAGCCTTTAACCTTTTACAAGAATACCATGCCAAATGGCGCGAGATTGGGCCAGTGCCTTTTGAAATGCGTGCCGAAATATGGAACCGCTTTAAAGATATAACTTCCAAAATCAATAAAAAACACCAGGAATATTTTGACAACCAAAAAGCTTTGCAAGAAAAAAACCTGGAAGAAAAAACCAAACTTTGCGAAGAAGCTGAAGCCCTTTTAAATATTGATAATAAAAGCGTCAAAGACTGGGAAGACCGTTCCAAAGCACTTTTAGAAATACAAGAAAAATGGAAATCCATTGGTTTTGCCCCCAAAAAAGACAACAACAAGATTTACAAACGCTTTAGAAATGCCTGTGATGCATTTTTTGCTAAAAAACGTGATTTTTATAAAGCACTGAAAGAGCAACAAAACAACAACCTGCAGCTCAAACTTGATTTGTGCGTTCAGGCAGAAGCCCTCAAAGACAGTACCGAATGGAAGAAAACAACAGACGATATGTTGCAACTTCAAAAAAAGTGGAAAGAAATTGGCCCTGTGCCACGCAAAATGTCTGATGTAGTGTGGAAAAGGTTCCGTGCGGCATGTGATGTATTTTTCAATAACAAAGCTGCTCATTTTTCAACCATAGACAACAAATATGCTGCAAACCTGGCGTTGAAAGAAACTTTGATTTCAGAAATTGAAAATTACAGCCCTGTAGAATCTGCTGAAGAAAACTTCGAACATTTAAAAGCATTCCAACGCAGATGGGCCGAAATAGGCTTTGTTCCTATGCAAAATAAAGAAGAAATTCAGGCTCGCTACAAAAAAGCTATTGACAAACTCTTCGAGACCCTAAAAGTTGAAAAAAGCAAGGTTAACATGCTTAATTATAAAAACAAAATTGAAAACCTTTCTCATAGCAAACATTCCGAAAAGAAAATTGACAAAGAACGCGAAAAAATTATCATGCAAATAAAAAAACTCGAAAACGACATAGTTCAATATGAAAACAATATTGGTTTCTTTTCTAAATCAAAAGGAGCGCAACTTTTAGTAGCCGAAGTACAAAAAAAGATTGATGACGCTAAAGCTGAAATGAAGTCTTTAGAAGAAAAAATAAAAATGATAGACAGTTTATAATTTTATAGCCATGCAATCAAAGCAAACATCTTCTCAACCCCACACCACAAAGTATATTTTCGTTACCGGAGGCGTAACTTCATCTCTCGGAAAAGGCATTATTTCTGCATCTCTGGCTAAACTTCTGCAAGCAAGGGGCTACAATGTTACTATTCAAAAGCTCGATCCATACATCAACGTTGACCCGGGGACACTCAACCCATACGAACATGGCGAATGCTTTGTTACCATTGACGGAGCTGAAACAGACCTTGATCTTGGACACTACGAAAGATTTTTGGGGACACCTACAACACAAGCAAACAACGTAACAACCGGCAGAATCTACCAAACCGTAATTACCAAAGAACGTAAAGGCGATTATTTGGGCAAAACCGTACAGGTAGTACCTCATATTACCGATGAAATCAAGCGCAGGATTAAACTTTTGGGCAGTAAACACCAATATGATGTTGTTATTACCGAAATTGGCGGGACTGTTGGCGACATAGAATCTTTGCCTTATGTAGAAGCTGTACGTCAATTAAGATGGGAGCTTGGAGCAAATAACTCGCTGGTTATCCACCTTACCCTGGTGCCATACTTAGCCGCTTCGGGAGAGTTGAAAACAAAACCTACACAACATAGTGTAAAAATGCTGCTTGAAAACGGAATCCAGCCCGACATACTTGTTTTGCGCACCGAACATGAGCTTTCTCCAGACATAAGAAAAAAAGTTGCGTTGTTCTGCAATGTTGAAATGGATGCTGTAGTTCAATCTATTGATGTATCCACCATTTATGAGGTGCCTCTTATGATGCAAAAGGAAAAGCTTGATTTAACTGTGCTTAGAAAACTTGCCATGAAAGAAGGCGGAGCCCCTGACATGGCTGCATGGAACAGTTTTTTGCAAAGGTTTAAAAACCCAAAATCAACGGTAAACATTGCCCTTGTTGGAAAATATGTAGAATTGAAAGACTCGTACAAATCTATCATTGAAGCCTTGTATCATGCTGGTGCATACAACGATTGTAAAGTAAACCTCGATTGTATCCATTCTGAAAAAATTACAGAACAGACTATTGATAACTTATTGCAAGGAAAACAAGGAATAGTTGTGGCTCCCGGCTTTGGCGACCGTGGTATTGAAGGAAAAATATTGGCTGTAAAATATGCCCGCGAAAAAAATATACCATTTTTAGGGATTTGCTTAGGTATGCAATGTGCTGTTATTGAATTTGCAAGAAATGTACTAGGATTGACAGATGCCCATTCAACAGAAATGACACGTTCAACAGAGCATCCAGTTATAGACCTTATGGAAAGCCAAAAAGGTGTAACCGAGAAAGGGGGGACCATGCGTTTGGGGGCATATCCTTGTAAGCTAAAAAAAGGATCAAAAGCATACAAAGCTTATGGCGAAAGTCAAATCATGGAAAGACACCGCCACCGTTTTGAATTCAACAACGAATATATAGACAGCTTTGAAAAAGCCGGCATGCAACCTGTTGGTATTAACCCGGACAGTAATTTGGTGGAAATTATGGAAATTCCTTCGCACAAATGGTTTGTCGGAGTTCAGTTTCACCCCGAATACCAAAGTACAGTGCTAAAACCACACCCTCTGTTTGTCGAATTCATCAAATTTGCTAAAGAATAAAATCGTTTTATGTATTCTCATCAATATTTAAAGGACTTTACAGCCTCTGTATTCAAAAAAATGGGTTGTAGCCCTGACCATGCACAAATTATTGCAGATGTTTTTATTGCTGCCGAGCTGCGCGGACTTCCATCGCACGGTATGATACGTTTGAAGGATTATTTCCAATTATGGAAGGCCAATCGCATCAATGTAAACCCAAACGTAAAAATTATACACGAATCACCATCAACTGCAGTAGTTGATGGTGACAATGCTATTGGTATGGTTTCGGCTCATCGTTCTATGCAGGTTGCCATTGAAAAAGCACGTCAGGCCGGAACCGGATGGGTTGCCACTCAAAACTCAAACCACTATGGCATTGCAGGCTACTATTCTATGATGGCACTGGAGCATGACATGATTGGAATTTGCGTTACCAATGCCAACCCGCTTGTTGCTCCTACATTTTCAACACAGCGTATGTTAGGCACTAACCCACTGGCTGTTGCCATTCCTGCCGGTAAATACCCTGCATTTGTTGCAGACTTTGCCACTACTCCTATAGCCAGGGGCAAGCTTGCTGTATTAGAGAAAAAAGGAGAAAAATCACCTCTTGGATACGTACAAGATAAAGATGGTAAGCCTTCTGACGACCCAAGTATCCTTTCAAAAGGAGGTTCAATGCTTACTTTAGGGGGCGATTACGAACATGGCAGCCACAAAGGATTCTGCATGGCTTCTATAATAGATATTTTCTCATCTGTATTATCAGGCGCCAACTTTGGGCCTTTTGTACCGCCTTCAGTAGCTTATCTTCCTGTGTTGGAAGAAAAAGTAGGGGTTGGAACAGGCCACTTCTTCGGGGCTATGCGCATAGATGCTTTCCAACCTGCCGATGCTTTCAAAGCTAAGATGGACAAGTGGATTGAAACATTTAAAAATGCAAAGCCGGCTGTAGGAACAAATGGAGTAATCATACCCGGTGAACCTGAAAGAAAGAAGGAAGAAGAACTCAAAGTCAAAGGTATTTCCATTGTTCCTGCCATTGAAAAAGATGTTCAGGAAATAGCTGATTACTTCGGGCTCAAATTCGGGGAATAATTTATTTTGAAAACAAATAAAGCGTACTATTGTCCGGCTAATATTAATAGCCTTCGTATAAATCATTTGATTTGAAAAGGAGAGTATTTTTATTGGTTTCTTCCTGATACAGCTCCTGAAAAAACCAAATTGACAAAAAAGGCCCTAAACATTTGTCCAGGACCCTTTTCATTATTTTTTTATTTATACTCCTAATAAGCAAATAGCGGATAATTGCTCATCAATTTATTTACCTTTTGACGGACCTCTGCAATTACAGACTGATTGTCGATGTTAGTCAACACGCGGTCAATCATTTCAACAATTTGAGGAATTACATCCTCCTTAACACCACGGGTAGTCAAAGCAGGTGTGCCAACCCTGAAACCTGAAGTTTGGAAAGGAGAACGAGTATCAAAAGGGACCATATTTTTGTTCAGCGTAATATCAGCAGCAACAAGAGCGTTTTCAGCCTGTTTGCCATTGACATCAGAAAGCTTGGTACGTAAGTCAATCAACATTGAGTGGTTGTCTGTACCTCCTGAAACTACCTTGTATCCAAGGTCAGTAAATGATTTAGCCATAACCTTAGCATTGGCAAGCATTTGCTTAACGTATGCATCGTACGAATCAGTTAATGCTTCGCCAAAAGCAACAGCTTTAGCAGCAATCACGTGTTCGAGCGGACCACCCTGGATGCCAGGGAATACAGCTGAATCCAGCAAAGCAGACATCATCTTAATTTCACCTTTAGGGGTAGTTAAGCCCCATGGGTTTGGAAAATCCTTTCCAATCATAATCATACCACCACGAGGGCCACGCAATGTTTTGTGTGTTGTGGTTGTTACGATATGACAGTGCGGAAATGGATGTGTCAGATAGCCTTTGGCAATAATACCTGCAGGGTGAGCAATGTCAGCCATAAGTAAAGCGCCAACTTCGTCAGCAATTTCGCGCATACGCTTGAAATCCCAATCCCGTGAATAAGCAGAAGCGCCAGCTATAATAAGTTTTGGTTTATGTTCGCGGGCCAATTTGGCCATTTGGTCGTAGTCAACCCTCTCTGTTTCAGGATTGAGGCTATATTCAACTGGTTTGTATAATATACCTGATGAGTTTACAGGAGAACCATGAGAAAGGTGACCGCCATGAGAAAGATTAAGGCCAAGGAATGTGTCTCCCGGTTTCAATACAGCTAACATAACAGCTGCATTAGCCTGAGCTCCTGAGTGAGGCTGTACGTTTACCCATTCAGCGTTAAAAAGCTTCTTAGCCCTTTCAATTGCAGTACCTTCAACTTCATCAATTACCTGGCAACCGCCATAATAGCGTTTCCCAATATAACCTTCAGCATATTTGTTGGTTAACCATGTTCCCATGGCTTGCATTACCTGGTCGCTTACGAAGTTTTCGGAAGCAATAAGCTCAATTCCATGAAGCTGTCTTTGATGTTCCTTTTCAATGAGGTCAAAAATTAATTTATCCTTTTCCATTTTAAAAAAATTTGATGCTGCAAAGGTAATTCTTTCATTTTAATCCATTAGAATTTTTAAATCAGGTAAAGCATGAATAATTAACAAGTTATTCACCAAATAAAAATATTTCCACGAACCTAAAGTTCATTAAGGCACAATTAAAAAAAAATTCTCAACTTCGGGGCAATTTTTTCAAGCTATCATTGTTTTAAAAGAAAACTTTCATGACAATAAAAAAATATTTCTTTTTACTTGTTTTATTAACAGGGTTACAGCAATTAATCGCACAGGAAAACGGCATTCTCAAAGGCATTGTATCTGACACGTCTGGCTATACTGTTGGTTTTGCCAACATAACACTTGAAGGCACGAAGTTTGGCACCATGGCTGACCGTTTTGGCCAATTTGAAACCAAGGTGCCTGCCGGGAAATATTCATTGGTGATTACCTGTGTGGGGTACCAGCCCCAAAAAACCGAAATAGAAATTATTGCCAACCAGGTGACTACAATAAACTTTACGCTGAAAGAATCAACACAAAAGCTTGACGAAGTAACTGTTGCAGGAAGGAGCGAAAAGAGTGGCACAGTACAGCGTATAGATGCCAAAGCCTTTAACGCCGTACCTAATACAACCGGCAATATTGAAAATGTAGTAAAACAGATGGCTGGCGTTGCTTCAAACAACGAGCTCAGCTCGCAATATTCGGTTCGAGGAGGCAGCTTTGATGAAAACCTTGTTTATGTTAACGACATCGAAATATTCAGGCCGGTGCTTATCCGTAGCGGGCAACAGGAAGGGCTGAGCTTCATCAACCCTGATTTGGTAAGCTCTATCAAATTTTCTTCTGGTGGATTTGATGCTTCTTATGGCGATAAGATATCATCTGTGTTAGATGTTACTTATAAAAAGCCTACTGCATTTGGTGCTTCAGCCAGCATCAGTATGCTTGGTGCCACATCACATTTTGAAGGCTCGGCAGCTGCAAACAAATTGCGTTATCTGGCAGGTTTCAGGTATAAAACCACCAAATATTTTCTGGGAGGCCTTGATACTAAAGGGGATTATGAACCAAACTTTTTAGATTTCCAAACGAATATTGGATTTGACATCACTCCTACCCTTGAATTCAGCGTTTTAGGCAATATTTCGCAAAACCAGTATGACTTTAAGCCCGACACCCGAGAGATTGAATTTGGTACATACAACTTACCCTTACGTGCTAACATTTATTATGAAGGCCAGGAAAAAGACAAATACCTCAATGGCATGGCAGCAGGCACATTGAACTTTCACCCGTCTGATGACATGTATTTTAAGCTTATTGGTTCGGTTTACCAAAATGACGAATCTGAAACATTCGATTTATTGGGGGAATACAACATTAGCGAAATTGACAATTCATCTGGACAAGATAGCAGCCTCGAAATCGGGGTTGGCGGCTTCCTAAACCATGCCCGTAATTTCTTAAAAATCAACATATACAATGTCAGCCATATTGGAATGGTGCAATTAGACAAGAATAAATTCAAGTGGGGACTTACCTACCAGTCAGAATCAGTAAACGACAGGCTTAACGAATGGGAAATTATTGATTCGGCAGGTTATATTTACCCTTATAATATTGACAACATCAAAACCCTTACCAGTGTTAACTCTAAAAATGACATTACTTCGCACCGCCTGATGGGCTACCTGCAACATACGTTTGAATTTGAAAGCGGCAACGACAAATTTTTCTTAAGTGCCGGAGTGCGTACACAATATTGGTCATTCAGCAAACAGCAGACTTGGAGCCCGCGTATTTCACTCTCCTATCAGCCTGGCTGGAAAAACGGCCTGATGATGTACATGGCATGGGGTTTTTACCACCAGCATGCTTTCTTTAAAGAAATGAGAAACGAGCAAGGCTTACTAAATAAGGAAATTAAAGCCCAGCAATCTGTCAATTACTCTGCCGGATTGGATTATATGTTTTATTCCTGGGCCAGGCCCTTTAAATTCTCTGCAGAAGTATATTACAAACAGCTTGACAAGCTTATTCCATACCGTATAGATAATGTTCGTTCTATATACTCAGCATTAAACATAGCTAAAGGATATGCAACCGGTATCGACTTAAGGCTAAACGGCGAGTTGGTTAAAGGTACAGAATCTTGGGTAAGCGTTTCGCTGCTGCAAACACAGGAAAAAATTCTTGCCAATTCGACAATTCCAAGTTCTAACTATTACTCACGCCCTACCGACCAGTTTGTCAACATCAATTTCTACTTTCAGGATTACGTTCCCAGCTATCCTTCATACCGCGTACACCTTAACGTACATTATGGAAGCGAGCTGCCTGTAACAATACCCTGGCAGAAAAGATGGGACAAGGTACAGAAACTTCTGCCATCATACAAGCGAGTTGACATGGGAGTTTCAAAAATGCTCAAAGGTGAAGAAGTGCCAGCAAAATATCCCTGGCTCAACGTTTTCAAAGAAATGTGGCTTACCGCTGAAATATTCAATATCATTGGGTTAAACAACACGGCATCGTTCATGTGGATAAAGACATTCTCGAACGATCCTGACATTCCTTCAAGCTTTGCCGTTCCAAACTATTTGCCGGGACGAAGGTTTAATATTAAGCTTACTGCAACTTTTTAACCAGCTTTTTGTTCATTTTAAAAATAAAACAACATGATACAACGTATTCAAACATTTTACCTGATAGCAGCTATTATCTGCCTTTTTGTGAACACTTTAGTACCAATGGCTTATTTTACAGACCATGCAAACAATACTTTTTACCTCATGCACAATGGCCTTCAAGAATTGGTTAAAGGTAAAATAATCCAGGTTTATTACAGCCTTTCGATAACAATCCTTCTGTCTGTGGCAATAGCTATGGCTGTTTATATTATTATCAATTTCAAAAGACGGGCATTGCAAATGTTTTCCTGCAAAATTCTTTGGGTTGCAATTTTTGCAATTCAGGGCAGTATATTGTGGATATATTTCATGATAAAACCACAATTTGTCCATGGCAAATTAAGTTTCACAGCCTTTTTGCCTTTATTGGCCATGATATTTTCGATACTGGCTTTCAGAAACATCAAAAAAGATGACGATTTGGTAAAATCTATTGACCGCTTGCGATGAAAACCGGGTTCCTTGTTTTTATTACTATTGCGTTAAGTATTTACATTCTTGGCAACTGGTACTTGTTTACAAGGTTAAGGCAATCGTGGCCTGAACAATGGCAAGGTTTTTCATTAGTAATTACTTTGTTCCTTTTTTGCGCAGGATGTTTTGTTTTAAGTCGTTTTATTGGCCATACAAGATATACCGGATTGTACAACATTGTTTCGTGGATAGGTTATTTTTGGCTGGTAATATTACTTTACTCTGTTGTAATACTTGCTGTATTTGATATTGTAAGAATACTAAATTGGATTATGCCATTTTTGCCTGATTCAACAAGTATTCAATATAAAAACTTGAAAACATTTACCCTGTTGGTTACTTGCTGTACCTTGGTTTTGGTTATTTTAACAGGATATTTCAATGCAAACAACACAAAAATCCGTAAAATAAGCCTTTCAAGTGAGAAAATCAATGGGAAGCCTGTTGTTATTGCCTTGGCATCAGATTTGCATTTTGGGAACATGGTATGTGACAAGAAAATTCAAAAACTTGTTGACTTAATCAACAGCTATAACCCTGATATAGTGATACTTGCTGGCGATTTGATGGACGAAGCCCATGAATACACTTTCAAAAACAAAGTCGGACAGCCATTAAAGCACTTAAAAGCCTCAAAAGGTGTTTATGCAATTGCAGGCAATCATGAATATTTTGGGGGCATTAAAGGTGCTATTCAATACATAAAATCTTTAGGTATTGAATTCTTGAGGGATAGTGTAGTTGAACTTGACGATATTGTTATTGTTGGGCGAGATGACATCCACAACCTTGGCACCAGCAATACCAGTAGAATGCCCTTATCGCAATTGATTGTAGAAAAACATCGCAACAAGTTTATATTAGTAGCTGACCATCAACCCATAAACTTGAGTGAGTCTGCAAAAGCTAAAGTTGATTTGCAAGTTTCGGGACATACGCACAATGGTCAAATGTGGCCATTTATCCATCTTGTCAACCTTGCCTTTGAAAGGGCTTACGGGCTCTTCAAAATTGACGAAACAAATTTTTACATTACTTCAGGTTTTGGCACCTGGGGCCCTCCTATTCGTCTGGGCAGCAATTCAGAAATAGCCATTATTACAATTAATTGAAATGAGAAATTACTTATAAATCTCTTTTCTATGTCCCACCGAAACAACCGTTACAACAATTATGGTATCATCTATTTCATATATAATACGATAATCGCCAATTCGAATTCTATAAGCATCTTCACCTTTAAGCTTTTTATAACCAAATGGCCTTGGATTATTACCAAGGTTTGAAATAGCATTCTTAAATAACAGGTATAACCTTTTTATCAAGCTTCATGATTTGCTTTTGTGCATGTCGCTCAATGAAAATTGCATATTTCATTTTATAGCTTCTTCTATTTCTTTAAAAGCAAGTTCAAAAGGTATAGGCTCGCTCTTATGCATTTTAGCTTTTCTATATTCTTTAATCTCTTCTAATTCTTCAGAATCAGCTAAAAGTTTCTCATAAACCTTTATAGGTAACTGAACAGCAATTTTATTACCTTTTTTATCTACTATATAATTTTCTCTGAGCATAAAAATAATTTGTATTGTAAAACTACATAAAATACGTTCAAAATACAAAATTTGTTCAGAACTTCAACTTAATTAAGAATAGCATCACTCCACTTTCAATACTTCTTTAAAAGCACGTTTAAACGACTCTTTAGGAAGTGCACCCATTGCCATTTGTGGTGTACCTTCTTTTGGGACAAATAAAAGAGATGGGATACTCTGTATGCCAAATAATGAAGACAACTCCCGTTCTTCATCAGTATTTACTTTATAAATATCAATCTTACCTTCATATTCAACTGACAATTCTTCAAGAATCGGAGCTACCATCTTACAAGGGGCACACCAGTTGGCATAAAAATCGACCATACAAGGCTTATCGCCTTCAAACTTCCAATCTTTATTGGTTTCGTAATTAAAAACTTTCTCTTTGAAAGTCGCTGCATTTAGATGACTTACCATATTTTCAAATTTTATTAAAAGTAAAATTCGTAATTCATAATTCGTAATTTATTCATAAACAATCATAAAAGCAAAAAGTTTATAAACACAATCAACAATGGCATATCGAAGTAAAATTGTACCTTTGCAGCCTAAAGAAATGGCGGGAACATTATGAAGCATTGCCTCGATAGAAAGATTTTTTCAGTAATATCAGATATTGCCGAACGAGAAAACGTTCAATGCTTTGTTATTGGCGGATATGTACGCGATTGCATCCTGAAAAGGCCATGTAAAGATATCGACATTGTTGTTGCCGGCAGTGGTATCAGAATAGCAGAACTTACAGCTAAAGCCCTCAAGCATACTACCAAAGTAAGTGTTTTTGAAAGCTTTGGCACAGCCATGATACGCCATCATGACCTTGAAATAGAGTTTGTAGGTGCCCGAAAAGAATCGTACCGCAGCCATAGCCGCAAACCTATTGTTGAAGATGGTACCCTCGAAGAAGACCAGTTGCGGCGGGATTTTACCATCAATGCTATGGCCATAAGCCTTAACAAAGAAGACTTTGGTACATTCATTGACCCTTTTGGCGGGCAGTCTGACTTGCAAAATAAAATTATCAAAACTCCCACTGACGCCGATATTACCTTTAGCGATGATCCCTTGCGGATGATGCGTGCCATCAGGTTTGCCACACAACTCGACTTTGAAATTGAGCCTGCTACCTTAGCAGCAATTACAAAAAACAAAGACCGCATTACCATTGTCTCTGCAGAGCGTATTGCCGATGAATTAAACAAAATAGTGCTTTCGCCAAAACCGTCAAAAGGTTTTAAACTGCTTGACGAAACAGGGCTTTTGGCCATTATCTTCCCTGAAATGAGCAAATTGAAAGGGGTAGAAACCATCAAAGGTAAAGCTCATAAAGACAATTTCTACCATACCATTGAGGTATTGGATAAAATAGCTGTAAACTCTAATGATTTATGGCTTCGTTGGGCTGCAATACTTCACGACATTGCCAAACCTGCTGTCAAAAAATACATTGAAGGCCAGGGATGGACTTTTCATGGACATGAATTCCTCGGACAAAAGATGATACCAGGCATCTTCAAGCGTATGCGTTTACCGCTCAACGAAAAAATGAAATATGTGCAAAAAATTGTAGGGCTTCATTTACGTCCTATCGTTCTGGCCCAGGAAGTAGTTACCGATTCAGCAGTCCGTCGTTTGCTATTCGAGGCAGGCGACGATATTGACGACCTGATGATGTTGTGCGAAGCGGATATCACTTCAAAAAACGAAAAACTGCAAAAGAAATACCTCGACAACTTTGCCATTGTACGCCATAAACTGAAGGAAATAGAAGAAAAAGATGCCATCCGCAACTTCCAGCCTCCTATTGACGGTACCGAAATATGCGATATCTTTGGGCTTAGCCCTTGCAAAACGGTTGGAGACCTCAAAAACGCCATAAAAGATGCAATCCTTGATGGCATTATCCCTAATGACCGTAAAGCAGCTTATGGGCTTTTGCTCGCCGAAGCTGAAAAAGCAGGGTTAAAGATTATTAACCCACTAAATATTTAGAAATTTATCTCGAAAATTTATCTGAAACACATTTCGACTCCGCTCAATGTGACGTAGTTTGGTCATACTGAGCGGAGTTGAAGTATGATACTAATGAAATTCTTATAAAATTTTAAATTTTCAGAAATACTCAACAATCAGTCTTTGCATACATATCCGGCCATAGCCACAGCAGCTTTAACATAGCTCTCATCTACATCTTCAACTTCAGCAGTCAACCACCTTTCAGCGCTTACCAGGTCAACATCCCACGTTTTAATTTTCGGGTCGTTATCCAATACCTTGGCAACTTTAGACTTACAGCCTGCACAGGCAATATTTGTTTTAAGTTTTATGGTATTCATTTTATACACTTTTTATAATAAAACAAGATTTTCTCTGAAATGTTTGAATTTACTACAAATAAAAAAGGGCTTTTCAGCCCTTTTACTATATTCTATACTGCTTTAAGCTTTCGCTCAATATCTTCAAGCTGTCGTTTGAACATCTTATCTGTATCTCGCAGATTTAGTACTGTTTTGTATGCATGAAGCACAGTAGCATGGTCTTTCTTGCCAATATTGGTCCCGATGGTAGTAAGCGAGCTCTTTGTAAGGAGTTTAGAGAAGTACATCGCTACCTGCCTTGCCAATACAATCTCACGTTTACGGGTATTGACAGAAAGCTGATCCGGAGTGATATTGAAATAGTTGCACACCACTTTTGAAATGTAGTCAATCGTGATTTCTTTCTTTACATTTCTTGAGATTTTATCCACTACTTCTTTAGCCACTTCAATACTGATAGTTTTGTGGTTCAAGGCCTGGGCTAAAGTAGAAATCAAAGCCCCTTCGAGTTCGCGGATACTGCTGGTTATGTTGGCTGCAATATATTCAAGCACATCGTCCGAAACCTGGATACCATCCATGTAACACTTGTTGCGAAGAATTGCTACCCTGGTTTCAAAGTCAGGGGCTTTCAAATCTGCAGCTAACCCCCATTTGAAACGTGACAACAAACGTTGTTCCATCCCTTGCAAATCAGCCGGAGCTTTATCCGAAGTAAGAATCAACTGTTTACCTGACTGGTGCAAATGATTGAAAATATGGAAGAAAATATCTTGTGTTTTTTCTTTTCCGCAGAATTCATGTACATCATCAATGATGAGCATATCTATCATCTGGTAATAATAAAGGAAGTTATTCCTGTTGTTATTACGGGTAGCCTCTGCAAACTGAGTTTGGAAAATGTGAGCATTGACATACAGCACGTTTTTTTCAGGAAATTTTTCCTTGGTAGCCAAACCAATAGCATGAACAAGGTGGGTCTTGCCCAAACCTGAATCACCAAAAATCATCAAAGGGTTAAATGCTGTACCGCCTGGATGATCGGCCACAGCAGAACCTGCAGAACGAGCCAACCTGTTACATTCGCCTTCAATAAAGTTGGAAAATGAATAGTTAGGATTGAGCCTCGGATCAATGTTTAACTTCTTGATACCAGGCAAAACAAATGGGTTCATCACAGGCTGCTCTTCAGACAAAGGCATATTAACCGGTTTGTTTTTAGCCACTGAAGCACTTCTGCCAGGATACTTTACAGTGTAAGGCTTGTTTTCTTCCGAATCATTGTCCATAACAATGTTGTACTCAAGCATTGCATCATTGCCCAATTCCCTGCGCAGCGTTTTCTTAAGGATATCGATGTACTTTTCTTCAAGATATTCATAAAAAAACGTACTAGGAACTTGGATGGTTAAGATGTTTTTCTCAAGTTTCACTGGAATGATTGGTTCGAACCATGTCTTGAAGCTATTTTCTGAAACATTATCCTTAATTACTTTCAGACAATTGCTCCATAAGGTTTGACATGAATTTTGTTCCATTTTAATCATTTGAATATTAATTAGTCAGTGTTTTTTGGTTTCGTAAAGCAATTTTGGTGAAAAAAAAGCTGAAAAAAAAATCCTTTTTGCCTTGATTTATTAAAAAAAAAGATATCCATTTAGTTTTCAATTTTTTATAAAATCAACGAATTGATAAAAATTAATTAACTAATATTCAAATATTTACAATTGAAGAAAAAAAAACAATTCAATGTCAGTACATTACATTTTGTTGAATTATTTATTTTTTTTTCCAAATACTGAAAAATGAATATATCTGTTGGGATTTTCTTTGATATTTGTAATAAAAGAATCAAGATTGTTAGTGACATTTAACAGGCTGTTGTACAACGAATCCTGATATAACAAGCGACTAACAGTCCCACTTCCGCCTTTTATATCTCGAATAAGATTGCGAGACTCTGTCAGCATTGAATCCAACAACATCAACCGGGGCTCTATCCTGATTTTTTTGATACTATCACTAATGGCCACAAAGTTGGAAACAATTTTATTCACCTGCTTATTATTATCCTTGAGGTTGGCTGAAATAGCCCTGACATTTTCGAGGGTTAGGGCTATGTTTTCACTGGATGAGGCCAATATTTCGGACGATACCCTAAGATTTTTAAATGTTTCCTTCATATTCTGGATAGTCTGTTTGTCAAATACTTTGTAAATGGCATTTGAGACAGAATCCATTGAATTCAACAATTTATATGCTTGTACTTTGTATGGTTCGAGCTGTTTGGCAATGGTTGTCTCTACTTCTCCAATGATGGTATCATTTTCTTTACAAAACTCGTTAGACCTCGAGAAATTGAGCTCTACTGCTTTGTTTCCGATAAGGTCGAGGTTGTAAATGCGGGCTACCGTGTTTTTAGGGATGTTTATCGTTTTTTTGATAGAAAGGACAACTTTTAAATGGGCAAATGAACTGTCAGAAAAGCTGATACTGCTTACATGCCCCACTTTATAGCCTTTGATATACACCCCATTCGACTCAAGCAGGCCGCTAACATCTTCATATATCACTATATAATCTTTGGTATTGCTAAAAAAATTTTTTCCTTTTAAAAAATTAATTCCCCAGATAAGACTTCCGAGGGTAGCAAACATGATAAGCCCTATTTTAATTTCTTTTTTCACAGATATTGAACAGATTAGCTATTACCAAATATAAAAAAATAATGGCTAATGTACAACAAACAGCCCCAGTTTGTTTCAAGAAGTCCAGACTTATTTAACTACACTTTGGAGAGGAACTATCTGTCCATCTTTAACAGCCACAATGAAAGCTTGTGGATAGTACTTTTTCACCTCAGAGGCCAGTTCAACAGCCTGCAAATATTGATTGGTATTGCCTATGGTATATTTATAGGTACTGTTTATTCTGTATTCAGCAATACTATTATTTAGCTTCAACTTTTTGCAATGTTTGAAAACCTGGTCTTTTTTACTCACTTTTTTTTGAGAAGTAAGGATTTGAATTTTAAAATTAACAGATTCATCAACGTTTTCGACACTTACAACTGTACCTGAATCAGTATTATCCTGATAAACAGGAGTCTTCAATGCAGAATCATCGTTATTTTTAACATAAAAAGTTTTTTGTTCAAATCTTTTCTTATACTCTCCAATAGCATTGGCTATACCATTGGCAATTTCCATTTGTCCAGTCTCAGACGAAAGATACCTTTCTTCGTCTGGATTGCTGATGAAACCTACTTCTACCAAAACCCCAGGCATCGCTGTTTTCCACAACACCAGAAACCCAGCCTGACGCACACCTCTATCTAATGCAGAATTGTACCGCGACGAATTGCTCTGCACCAATCCAGCAAAATCAAGGCTTTGTATTAAATAGGTGTTTTGCATGGAAGAAAACATAATATACGACTCGGCCGAATTGGGGTCAAAGCCTTCGTAGCGGGTTGTGTAGTCTTTTTCAAAAATAATGGCGGCATTTTCCTTTTTAGCTACATCAAAGTTGCTTTCATTCTTGTGCAAGCCCATAGCATAAGTTTCGATACCTTTTATGTCTTTGTTTTTATTGGCATTGGCATGTATCGAAATAAAAAGTTCGGCATTATGGCGGTTGGCGATTTCGGCCCTTTCGTGCAATGGAACAAAAACATCAGTATTGCGGGTATAAATTACATCTACATCAGGAAATCTTTGCGAAATGAGCTTTCCAACTTTTAAAGCAACAGCCAACACCACATCTTTTTCTTTGTGATTTTTGCCCAAAGCCCCGGGATCTTGGCCTCCATGACCTGGATCAATTACAATTTTTGTTAAAGAATTCTTTTTTTCGTTTCCAGATTTTGTTTGTTCGTCAACGGCGTAAGTTTTTGACATACAAATACATGAAAGCACAACCAACACAACCGAAAACTTGTAAACAATTCCCTGATAAATATTTTTATACATCTTCCAATGCAAAATTTTAATTAGCTTTGAGCGTTTTTTTTGCAAAAATATACAAAGTTGGAAATTAGGTATATAAAAATAAAATTGGGAAGGTTCTTTTTATTTACATATAAGCTTTGCTTTTTACTATTGTTTTTGGCTGTAAATACGGCTAATGCACAGGTTGACACTACTAACTCCGTCCAACCCTTTGACAATTTAATAAAAAAAGATTCTACTTTAAATGATACTACTGCTAATGCTGCCATTGCAAATGACAGTGTTAAAAAAAAAGGCAGCGACCTTGACGAACCGGTAAAGTACTCTGCCAAAGACTCCATGTTTATTGACATGGAAAATAAAACAGTTCATTTATACGGCGATGCCAAAGTTACCTATAAAGATATCGAGCTAAAAGCTGGCTACATTAGCCTGGCTACTGAAGACCAGATAGTATATGCTACGGGAACTATTGACAGCTCCGGGAACATGAGCAATTACCCAACATTTAAAGACGGAAAAGAAGAATTTCAGTCCCACTGGATGCGGTACAATTTCAAAACCAAAAAAGGCTTTGTTTACTTTGTAAAAACAAAGCAGGGCGAAGGAACCCTCATAGGCGACTCAACCAAGCGTTCGGCCAGCGGCAGTGTGAGCTTGAAAGGGGCAACCTATTCGACCTGCGACCTGGACCATCCCCACTTTTACATGAAACTCACAAAAGCAAGGGTAGTACCCAACGATAAAATTGTTTCGGGCCCGGCATACCTTGTTATAGCTGACATTCCATTTTACATGCTTTTTGTGCCTTTTGGCTATATCCCTAATACACCAGATTTTTCGTCAGGTTTGCTATTGCCTACCTGGGGAGAGGACAAAGCTAAAGGCTTTTTCTTCAGGGATGGAGGTTATTATTTTGCCATCAGCGATTACATGGATGTTACATTAAGAGGTGAATATTACACCTATGGCTCTTGGGGTGCAAGTCTGAGTACACGCTATAAAAAGAGATACGGATATACTGGAAACCTCAATTTTACTTTTGCCAGAAACATCTATGGAGAAAAAGGGTTTCCTGATTATCAGACTTCTAATGATTACAAATTCATTTGGAGCCATCAGCAAGATAGAAAATTTAATCCTAACTCCACTTTTTCTTCAAACCTGAACATTAGTTCGTCAAAATATGACAGGCACAACTCTTACGATCCGGCTGAACATACAAGGAACACAAAGAGTTCGAGCATAAGCTATTCATACAAATGGGCTAATTTGCCTTTTAGTATGACCACTTCGTTAAACCATTCGCAAAGTAGCCAGACTGGTAAAGTAGATTTAACATTGCCTCAAGCCTCATTAACAATGGAAACTCTTTATCCGTTGAGAAAAGAAGAAGGAGCTGCCAAGCCCAAATGGTACGAAAACCTTTCTATTCGTTATAGTTCAAAATTAGATAACAAAGTTTATACCAACGATTCAGCCTTTCTGACTGACCGTATGTGGGACCGCATGAAAAATGGATTTAGCCATGACATTCCTATTGAGTTAGTTATAAAAGTGACCAAATCAATAAATGTCACTCCAATTTTAAAATACACAGGGGTTGCTTATACAGAATATGATACATATCAATGGAATGACAATACAACCAATCCAAGAACCAGAAGAAACGGGGCTGTGGACACCATCACCCATCATGGCTTGACTTATGCCCATGCTCTATACCCTTCAGTTTCAACAGGTTATTCGCCCAAGCTTTTTGGTATGTACCAATTTCGCAACTCAAGGGTTAAAGCTTTAAGGCATGTGATGTCGCCCTCTGTATCGGTATCATATACCCCGGATGTAAGTGATTTGCTCCCCAATTACTACTATAAATATAAGTCCGATACAAACAGATATACAGAAACATCATGGTATGCCGGAAATATATACGGCACCCCCACCCATCCTCCCGGAAAACCAGTTGCTTCTGTTAATTTTGCTTTAAAAAACAATTTTGAAATGAAAATTGCCCCTTCGGCAAACGACACCTCCGCTAAAAACCGTAAAATATCGTTGCTTGATAATTTTGATTTTAGTGGTTCATACGACCTTATTGCAGATTCTTTTAACCTTTCAAATATCACAATGCAAACCGGGACTTCACTTTTTGACAGTAAATTAAAAATTGATATTAGAGGCATATTTAATCCATATAAAACTGACTCTACCGGAAACAGGGTGGTCAACTCCTATATTCTAAACGATTGGGAACAGCCAGCCCGATTGACAGATTTATCACTGTCCACAAGTATATCTTTTAGTTCATCTGAGCTAAAATCAAAAAAAGAAGACGGGAAAAAGACTGAACAGACAACAGAAGAAGGTGATGACAACTCAATTCCCTGGAACCTCAATATTGGATATAGCCTCACCTATGAGCATATAAACCCTTATAAAAAATATAGCATTATACATTCTTGCACATTTTCAGGCTCATTGACATTGACAAAAAACTGGAAACTTGGTATTCAATCAGGTTATGACTTTACCAACAAAGAGTTCAATATGACATCTATAAACATCACCCGTGATTTGCATTGCTGGCAAATGACATTCAATGTAATACCATTTGGTTCTATGCAAAGCTACAGCTTCAACATAAGTGCAAAAGCAGCTATCCTGCAAGATTTGAAATACTCAAAGGTCAACCAATCCTGGAGAGGAAGGTATTAGAAGAGAGTCAAGAATCAAGAACAAAAGATGCTCTTTTTTCTATGAACTAACAACTAATAACTAACTAAAAATTAAGTTTTGACTTGAGGTTTTTGTAGCCTGAATCGCTGACCTTAAGTTTGGCACCACTTTTCAACACAACCACATAGCTATCCTTAGTGAAATGCTCTAACTGGATAATCTGCTCAACATTTACTATGTAAGAACGGTGAATGCGGATAAACTTATCGCCATCCAGGTGTGATTCAAAGTATTTCATGGTTTTCTCCTTCAGATACTTGCCTTCATCGGCATAAATCATTACATAATCATCCTGGGCCTCAATATAATGAACCGAAGGACATGGAATAACCTTTATTTTAGTACCATTTTTCACAACAATACGGTCTATAATAGCTTCCTTCTCATCCATGCTATTTAGCACGCCCTGAACCTCTGTTTCAGCCTGTTTGGTGTTTTTTAGCTTTTCAATAGCTTTATTTAATGCCACTTCAAAACGCTCGGCCGAAAAAGGCTTCAACAGATAATCCACAGCATTCATTTCAAAAGCCTTGATAGCAAACTGGTCAAAGGCAGTGGCAAAAATCACCACAGGCGTAAACTCAACCAGCTCAAGGATTTCAAAGCCGGTAAGCTTGGGCAATTGAATGTCAAGCATCACAATGTCAGGTTTCATCTGGTTAATGGCTTTAACGGCATTAAACCCATCCGCTGCTTCTCCAATAATCTCAATATTAGAGAACTTCTTGAAATAGCTTTTTACCAATTCCCTGGCTGGCTCTTCGTCTTCAACTAATAACACCCTGATGTTGCTCATATAAATTAGGTTCGTTAATGATTTGCTGCGGAATTAATATTTGAACTTCAAATACTTCGTCTGTTTTAGAAAAGTTCATCAGTCCTTCGGTCATGTAGGTAAGGCGAAGCCGTTCCTTGATATTTTTAAGGCCAATACCTGCGCCTTTTCTGGAAGGTACTTCGCTGTCATAATTGTTTCTTACTTTAATTACCAGGTAATTGTCATTCATTACAGCCTCAATTTCGAGGGTTATAGTGTTGACACTTTCATAAACACCATGTTTGATGGCATTTTCAAAAAGTGGCTGTAATATCATTACCGGCAATGTTGCCTTATAACAATCTTCGTTAATATTTGTCCGGTAATTGAGCCGACTTCCAAAGCGTATCTTTTCAATATCCAGGTATCGAAGCATATTGTCCAGCTCGGCTTGCAAGGTTGTCAGCTGGGTAGAGTTATACTTAATGCTATAACGCAGGTAATCTGAGAGTTTGATAATCATCTCCTGCGCTTTTGCAGGATTGGTGATGGTTAGCGAACTGATAGAATTCAGGCTGTTGAACAGAAAGTGAGGGTTTATCTGCGATTTGAGCATATCCAGCTCAGTTTGCTTAATGATGGAAAGAAGCCTTTCTTCGTTTTCCTTGCGTTGTTTCAGGTAATAATTGTAAACAATGTTGTAATAAACAAGCACCGCTGTTATGTAAAAAATCAAACAGGTAAAAACAAAGCCTTTGATATGTTGCTGTATAAAATTGGCATCATAAGGGTTTAAAAGGACTTTATTAAATAGCGTGACAGACCCCACCAAAAAGAGGATAATAACCGATGCCGAAATACAGTGGTTGATAATGACATTGGAAATATCAATTTTTTCGGGATAACTGTAATAGACCGCATACCAAATAGTTAAACCCATAACTGCAAAAAACAGGTTTACCATAATGCTGTTTAATATGCTGCCTTCTAAAGATAAATGATGTTTGAAATAAAGAAAAAAGAAACTAATAACGGCAAAAACTAACCATGTAATAAGATAGGCAATAGTTTTCCTGAAACTTTCCAGTATTGGATGGTTCATGGCTTAAGACTTACCGTGTTTTGATTTCACCACCTCCGAAAATAGCTACGCCACGTATAATCAACTCGCTATCAGAGTTTATAGAAATTTTGGCCACCTGGCGTTTGTCTGCAAAACCTCCCAATATAGAAGAAACTTCAATACGGACGCGCCATTCGGCAGGTACAATAAGGGTAACGCCACCAAAGATACATTGTAGTTCCATCACACTTTTACCTGGGGCCAATGCTGCATTGGTAAGGTCAAGTTCTGCACCACCAAAGATAGAAGTAACACGGCCTCCACAAAAATTTTGGCTGTTGATATTGCGTTTTATCCCGCTAAAAACATTTACATCATCCACCAAATCAGATGCTGTAACTTCTTCTCTGAAAGAATCGCAAAACCTTTTGGCATCCGGCTTTCGCCTAAAAATAATAACAATGCCAATAAATATAAGTATTACCGGCCAAAACAACCGGGTAAAATTAAAAGGAACATTAAAAATATACGGAAGTAGAAAAAAAACTCCAATAGAAATCAATATAAGGCCTGGAACAGCCCCATGACCGGAAACAGCTATTAAACCAATGGCTATAAGCAACATTTGCCACGAAAAGAAAATATGCTTGATGTTTTCTGGCAAAATTCCTATATTGTCAAACAAAAAAAGCACACCTGCACACAATACAATAATACCAAACATTAACTTTTTGCTTCTTGGTGCATCTACAGGTGTAATATGATGATGTTCGTGTCTCATATTGTAATTTTTCTCCAAAGATAAGAGTGTTATCAAACCAGACACAGAAAATTTCGGTAAATATTAATTATTCATCGGTAAAAATGCCATTTGTGTATTTATGACATTTCTGATAATTGGTTGAATAGCATTTCCCTGCTATTCCCAATGTAGAATTTCGAAACCTTGTAAGGTCAACCATTAACAAGTATAATGAAAAAACTGACTTTGCATATTATTAAATCATGCAATGCTTTTGAACTATCAGGCAGCGTTATATTCTATCTTTTTAATCTTTTCTAATTCAGATTGTTTCGCTCTTTTTGCTTCCTCTAAATCAAAATCATCCTGTAATCCTAACCAAAATTTTGCAGAATTACCAAAATAAATACTTAACCTTAATGCTGTATCAGCAGTAATTCCTCTCTTCCCTTTTAATATAGCAGATGTGCGGGTCTGAGGTATCCCAATATCTTTTGACAATTTATAGGCAGAAATATTCATTGGAATTAAAAATTCCTCCATTAAAATTTCTCCTGGATGAATGTTTGCTAGTGTTTTCATAATCAATTAATTAATGATAATCTACAATTTTAACATTTTCTGATTGTCCCTCAACCCACTGAAAAATTATTCTCCATTGGTCATTTATCCTAATGCTATAATAATCATTAAGTTTGCCACCTAATTTTTCCAATCTATTTGATGGCGGAATCTTCAAATCATTAATGGTTTGTGAGTTATTTAGCATCCTGAGTTTTCTGCGACCTATAGTTTGAATCTCTAAAGGAAGTTGCTTAACCCTAATCCCATTATAAATCTGTTCTGTTTCCTTATCTCCAAACGAAAGAATCATAATTACGACAATCGTTACTTACGACAAAAGTAAGTATAATTGTTGTATAAAAAAAATTTATAATGAAATTATACATCTGTCTGATTATAAGTATATTAACAAAGTGTCTATTATGCCGTTTAGCACTAAAACCATATAAAAGGACCGCAAAGAAGATTTCTCAACTTTGCGGTCCTCAATATTTGTAATTTATACTCTCTGCTATTTTTATTGCTTAAAAGTGTCAATCAATACACTTATTTCAGCATAATGCTTGAAGTCAGCTTAATATCTTTTGATGAACTCCCGACCATAAATGTAAATTCGCCTGGTTCAACCTTCCAACCGTTGGTATTCACATCCCAAAAAGCAAAGTCGCGTTCTTTGACCTTCATGCTAACAGTCTTGGTTTCACCAGCTTTCAATGATACCCGTGAAAAGCCTTTTAGTTCTTTTACAGGACGGGCAACAGAGCATTCTTTGTCAGACAAATAAAGCTGTACCACTTCATCACCACTTCTTGCCCCGGTATTGGTAACATCTACAGAAACTTCATACGTGTTCTTTGCCAATTCTTTAACTTTCAGGTTACTATAAGCAAAAGAGGTGTATGAAAGCCCGAATCCAAATGGATAAGCTGGTTCCATGTTGTTTTTTTCTAAAAATTTATAACCAACAAAAACGCCTTCTTTGTACTCAACTTTCAAAGACTTTTTGTATCCTTCAAAAGCCGGAGATTGCTTAGCATTTGCAATGTATGTAAATGGCAGCTTGCCCGAAGGGTTGACATCGCCCATTAATACTGAAGCAATAGCATTGCCTGTTTCTTGTCCGATAAAATACATATTGACAAGTGCTTTTACCTCTTTAATCCATGAAGACACGTTTATCGGACATCCGCTGTTTACAACCACAATAGTATTTTTGTTAGCTTTAGCCACAGCTTTTACAAGGGCTTCTTGTTTACCTGGAAGTTCTAACCCATCACGGTCTCGTCCTTCGCTTTCAAGGTTAGAGTTTGTGCCGGCAAAAACAATAGCTACATCAGCCGAAGCAGCAACTTTTGCAGCATTTTCAATCGGGTCGCCAGCTTTCTCGTTGATACGTACAAGGCCTAACTGAATAACAGCACCACCGCCATCTTCAAAATACTCAAGTTTGATTTTATAGCTCTTTCCTGCTTCAAGTGTGGTTTCGTATTGGTCAACGATAGGCCCGTGGTTGTTCCAGTTTTCAATAACTTTTTTATCATTCAAAAACAAACGCACTCCATCATCAGAAAGTGTCTGAAGATTATACTTGCCAGTTTCTTTGACTTTTAATTCGCCTGTCCAGCGACAGGAAAAGAAGTTTGGCTTAATGTTTGGGGCTGGTGAACCTGTACCATAATCGAAATTTACTTGTTTGTCAAGCCTTTCCAAAACAGGTTTACCTTGCAACTCTTTATTCCCGTAATATTCAGCCCAAAGTCCGCTGGCATTTTTACTACTGCAAAACAAAAACGAGCCATCAACAGGTTCAATCTTAGGCTGCGGTATTGAATCGCCGGTAGAATAAACAATCTTAACCGAATCGCCAAGCCTGCATTTGAGCCCCTGTAATGGGGAAATATCATAATAAGGCGAAATAAACGAGCTTCCACCACCGCCTGTAGCTGTATAAGCAGCATTAGGGCCAATAACTGCAATAGTTTTAACTTTCGAAACGCTCAGAGGAAGAATATTTCCTTCATTCTTCAAAAGAGTAATAGCTTCCTGTGCACTTTTTAAAACAAGTTTTTTATGGGCATCACCATGCAATACAGACGTATCAGCTTTTTCATTATTGTCAAACAAGCCAGCCCAGAAAGCTGCTGTTAAAATGCGACGAACTTTATCATCTATGGTACTTTCTTTAATTTGTCCAGATTGAATATACTTCAAAATACTGTCTTTATTGAAATAAACGCCTACAGGCATTTCCAAATCCAGACCAGCATTGGCAGCATTGACAGTGCTATAAACAGATACCCAGTCAGAGATGACAAATCCCTTGAAGCCCCATTGTCCTTTAAGGATATCGGATATCAGGTGATAATTTTCTGTACAATGCTGGCCATTTTGCAGGTTGTATGCGGCCATCACGCTTTTCACGTCAGCTTCTTTAACAGCAGCCTCAAAAGGGGCAAGGTGGGTTTCGTGTAATGCACGGTCATCCACCTTTACGTCATAATTGTTCCGTTCCCACTCCTGATCATTGGTAGCAAAGTGTTTTACAGAAGTAATAACCTTTTGGCTTTGCACGCCCAAGATCCAGTTTACCGCCATACGTGATGTCAGGTATGGGTCTTCAGAATAAGATTCGAAATTTCGGCCATTCAACGGGAAACGATGAATGCCAACACATGGGCCTAACAGGTAATTACGGCCTTTAGCTTTGGTTTCTTTACCCATGGCAATGCCAATCTCTTTTACCAACGCAGTATCCCATGTAGCCCCCATTGCTACACCAGAAATAAATGACGTTGCCTGTCCATTCCTTACGCCTAAAGGGCCATCGGTAATACGTATTGCCGGAATACCAAGTCTTTCAATGGCAGGAGTATCAAAGCCTGTGGTATCACCAGAAATAATGGCAATTTTTTCTTCAAGTGTCATCTTTGCCAGCAAATCATTGACGCGCGCTTCAACAGATTGTGAAGGGTCCTGGTATATTGCTTTCTCCTTACACGAAAGAAGAACTAAAGCAAAACCAAGAACTAGGATTTTTAAATAAATCTTTTTCATAACTCTTTTAAATGGTTGATAATTTGTAATTAGGTTGTCTGTAATATGCGAATAAAAGTATTTCTAAACAATTATACAAGTTTTTAAATACATGTTAATGTACAAAATATTGCTTAAATATCTTAATTTTAATCACTGTTGTCCGGTAAAATAAAATAAATACTTATAAATACTAGTAATATCGTTGATTAGAAATTGGTCGCCCCGCTGGGGCTTAATTTTAACGATGTTTAATTTTACTACAAACAGGACGTCGCTACGCGACTAAATAATAGCAGCGTAGCTGCGAACTGTTTGTAGGATAACCAAATAATATTACTAAGCCGCATAGCTGCGAACTGTTTGTACCGGACACCAATGAATTTTAATATGAATAATAAAATATGGGCATACTGTTAAATAAGCATTCCAAAGTTATCGTGCAGGGATTTACCGGCACAGAAGGCTCATTTCATGCTCAACAGATGATAGAATATGGCACCCAGGTTGTAGGAGGGGTTACACCCGGCAAAGGAGGTTCATTTTATCTCAACAGGCCTGTCTTTAACACTGTTTATGAAGCAAAAAAAGCTACCGGTGCTGACACGTCAGTAATATTTGTTCCTCCGGCTTTTGCAGCCGATGCTATCATGGAGTCTGCCGAAGAAGGAATAGCTCTAATAGTTGCTATAACAGAAGGAATCCCAACTTCAGACATGGTGAAAGTAAAATCATACCTCTCCGACAAGAATTCAAGACTGATTGGCCCCAATTGTCCTGGAATTATTACTCCCGGTGAAGCTAAGGTTGGAATTATGCCAGGGTTTATTCACTCCCCTGGCAATATAGGCATTGTTTCCCGCTCAGGGACACTCACTTATGAGTCAGTATTTCAAATTTCGCAATTAGGGCTTGGCCAATCCACCTGCGTAGGCATTGGAGGCGACCCTGTAATTGGTACCACGACATTAGAGGTTGTAAAATTGTTTATGAAAGACCCTCAGACCGAAGGCATCATCATCATTGGCGAAATAGGCGGAAATATGGAAACAGAAGCCGCTCAATGGATAAAAGACAACAGCTCCAAGCCGGTTGTTGGGTTTATTGCCGGACAAACCGCACCAAAAGGAAGAAGGATGGGTCATGCTGGCGCTATTATCGGAGGGATAAACGATACCGCTGAAGCAAAAATGAAAATCATGCGAGAATGCGGCATTTATGTAGTTGACTCTCCTGCAAACATTGGCAGGGATATGTTTAAAGCTTTAAAAAAATTTACAGCATAGATTGCCTGGCAAATTCAGAACATATTATGGCAGTCGCAACAGCTACATTTAATGATTCGCTTCCTGCACCTCCCACACGAAATGAAGGTATGGTAATGGATTGCGTAACGTAACTTCCAATTTTGTCCGAAATGCCTTTTGACTCGTTACCCATAACAATTATGGCCTGTTTGGCCAACGAAGCATTGTAAATATTTTCACCTTTCAAAAATGCCCCATAAACAGGGACGTTAGCATTTCGGGCCTCTTGCAAATAGCTTTCTAAATTGGTATAATGCACCTTGACCCTCAAAAAAGCCCCCATCGTTGATTGTATGACCTTAGGATTATAAAAATCCGCACAATCATTGGAACACACGATGTGGTCGATACCAAACCAGTCAGCCAGGCGGATGATGGTACCCAGGTTGCCAGGGTCCTGAATACAATCCAAGGCTATTATTCTTTCGTTTTTAGAAGGTAAAACGGCCTTTGCATGAGCAAATAAAGGTAAAACAGCCATTACCCTGTTCGGGGTAACCTGCCCCGAAAGTTTTTTTAAGACTGCCTCATCTACAGCATAACAGGTGTACCTTTGAACAGCACGCTTATCTATTTCCTGCAACCAACCTGCCTCAGCTATAATATAATCTATCTTTAAGCCAGACACCAACAATTCTCTGACAAGTTTATCGCCAGAGACAATAAACTGCTTATATTCTTTTCTGAATTTTTTGTCATGAAGCTGACTAAGCCTTTTATACAATGCATTGCTGAGCGGTACAAAAGAAAAAGCGTTATTCATCGGCCTGATTTTTTTGACGCACAAAATTAAACATTAACTGATATAAAATACTTTCGTTAAAATAATGAATTCCATGCTTCACATTTACATCTGCAAATAATCTCTTAACAAGGTTGAATAGAACCCGCATGAATTTCAATTTGTCGGGACAAATTCTCCTGCTTTTGCAATACAAACCATCCGTCCTTAAAAAATATTTTTGTTCTCATGAAACGAGCATGATTTTTT